>ERZ1645187.26-NODE-26-length-139861-cov-41.813084_pt1 | contig 139861 bp, 135 predicted proteins | sample MGYA00575352_ERZ1645187 | MGnify/ENA primary metagenome ERZ1645187 (study PRJEB40837, sample SAMN11349314) | freshwater sediment metagenome | isolation source: river sediment | host: Sediment | place: India: Wazaribad , New Delhi | collected 2017-02-21 ...
GCGGCACGCCGGCCTTCATCGCGGCCTGACGGGCGGGGTTCTGGCCCTGACCGGCGGCGAGAATCTGGCCCATGATCACCTCGTCCACGTCCTTGGCGTCGACGTTGGCGCGCTTCAGCACTTCCTTGATGACGACGGCGCCCAGTTCATGAGCCGGGGTGTTGGCGAACGAGCCATTGAACGACCCTACGGCTGTACGCGCAGCGGAAACGATGACGATGTCGTTGGACATTAAATAATCCTCCAGAGATTATGCGAATTCCCGGCGACGGACGAGCCCCGCGCGCTTCGACGCCATCTTGACCACTGTCGCCCTCCGGTCAAGCGTCGGCAGGCGCAGCCAGCATCGGATTTTCGTCGGGTGCGCGCCCCCGATTGCAAAAAGCGGTTGCATGCCGCTTCCAACGCCATATCGTGATTTTCGGAAGGCAAAAGTTGAAGGCGATAGCAGCCGAACGGCTCGAAACGGGCGCGGCGGAACTGGATTTACGCGGAAATGAGCAACGACGCGCAGCCGATCACGATCAAGAAATACGCCAATCGCCGGCTCTATAACACCGGCGCGAGCGCTTATGTCACGCTTGAGGACTTGGCGGAGCTGGTCAAGCGGGGCGAGGATTTCGTCGTCTTCGACGCCAAGACGGGCGAGGACATCACCCGTTCGGTGCTGGCCCAGATCATCTTCGAGCAGGAAGGCAAGGTCGGTCAAAGCCTGCTGCCAATCACCTTCCTGCGTCAGATCATCCGCTTCTACGGCGATAGCATGCAGATGCTGGTGCCCTCCTATCTCGAATTTTCCATCGAGCGCTTCGCCAACGATCAGCAGAAATTCCGCGATCAGATCGCCAAGGCCTTCGGCGCCGGCCCCGGCCGCCAGATGTTCGACTCCATGGAGGAGCAGACGCGGAAGAACATGGCGATCTTCAATCAGGCGCTCTCCATGTTCAATCCGTTCGCCGCGCAGGAGAAATCCGACGCGTCGGCCAAACCCGCCGCCCCCGGCGCCAAGCCGTCGAATGAAGCCGCGGAAATCGACAACATGAAATCGCAGCTCGTCGAATTGCAGAAGCGTCTGGAAGAACTGGCGCGCAAACGCTGAACCGGGCGTGGAGACGTCATGCCGGCCTATGTCATTTTCGACGTCGAAATCCGCGACGCCGACGCCTATCGCGCCTTCATGGACGGCGTGAAGCCGGCGCTCGAGGCCGCTGGCGCGAAATATCTGGCGCGCGGCGGCGCGCATAAGGTGCATGAAGGCGACTGGTCGCCGCGCCGCATCGTGCTTCTGGAATTTCCGACGCAGGAAGCATGGGAGGCGTTCTACGACGGCCCCGTCTATCGCGGCTTGCGCGACGTCCGCGACGCCTGTTCCTCCGCCCGCCTCGTCAGCGTGCAGGGTCTCGACTGAGCGGCGGCGTTACGCCACCGCTTGGGTTTCGCCCTTGTCGCGCGGCGCGACCAGCGTTGCGACGCCGTAATAATGGCCTTGCAGATAGTCGACGCCCCATTCGGCCAGCATTTTGGCCATGTCCTCGGTCTCAACCCATTCCGCCACAGTCGGAATTTGCAGGTGCCGCGCCAATTCGATCAGCGTGCGCACGAAGAAGCGATCATCGGCGGAATTCGCCAGATTGACCATGAAGGCGCCGTCGATTTTCAGCAGATCGACGCCAAGGCTGCGCAGGTTGCGGAATGACGTATGGCCCGCGCCGAAATCGTCGATGGCGACCTTAACGCCGCATTCCTTCATGGCGGCCACGATGCGGCGCGTCGCCTCGATATCCTCGATGGCGATCGTTTCGGTGATTTCGATGGTGAGGCGCTCGGCGACGCCCGGATGCACCGAGCAAATCGCATTGAGCCGCTGCGTCCATTCGGAATCATGCACCGTGGCGCCGGAGCAGTTCATGGCGATCCGCAGGTTCGGATCGGCCGCCAGCTCCGCGACGGTGAGCTCCAGCACACGATGATCGACGAGATGGATCAGGCCCGCCTTTTCGGCGACGGGCAGGATCGTCTCGGGCTGCGCCAGCGTTCCGTCCTCGCGCTGCAGGCGCACCAGCGCCTCCATGAACGCGGTTTCGCCGGATTTGGCGTGCGCGACAGGCTGCAAGGCGATCGAAATGCGCCCCTGATTGAGCGACGTGACGATCTCGTCCGCGACGAGCAAGGCGCGCATGCGCGCGTCGTCGCGCACCATGCTCTGTTCATAGACGACAAAGCGATTGCTTGACGGCTTGCGGGCCAGATCGAGCGCTTCTTCGGCGTGCTGCAACACGGCTTGCGGCGTGCGCCCCTGACGCGGACAGACAACGCCGCCCATCCGCAGGCCGACAGGCACCGGGCCTGAAGACGTGTCGATCGGCGCGTCACAGACGGCGCTGAGGAAGCGCCGCGCGGCGATTTCCATCTGCTCGCCATCGCAGGAATGCAGAACCATCGCGAATTTGTTGCCGGCGTAGCGCGCGATGACGTCATGCGAGCGCATGGACTGGCGCAGCCGCTCCGCGACGCCCGCGATCAGTTCGTCGGCGATGTCGTAGCCGTAATTGCGGTTGATCGCGAACAGATTGTCGATGCCGCACAAAACCACGCAGAAGCCGGCGCGGTCGCGCTGTTCGGCCGTGAAGGCGCGGCCAAGATGCTCGACGAGCCGGCCGCGATTGAGCGCGCCGGTCAGCGGATCGTAGTGGGAGCGGAACGCGAGCTGCTTTTCGGCCTCGTAGCGTTCGGTGATGACGCGCACCAGACCATGCGCGCGCGCCGGCTTGCCGTGAGAGCCGACGAACCAGCGCCCGGAATCCTCGACCCAGACGACCGCGCCGCGGCCGCGCGGCAACAGGCCATATTGAATCTGATAGGGAACGCCGGCGCCTGTGTCTGAACCGCCGGCCTTGATGACGTCGTAGCGCGAGGTCGCGCTCTGCGGCGCCAGAAAATTGGCGTAGCCGATGCTGGTGGAAGCGTCTTCAGCCGTGCAGACGCCAACAGCCGCCTCGAAATTCGGCCCCCACACGATGGCGTCGCCTTCGATGTCCCAGTCGTAGACGACTTCGCCGATCGACGTGAGAATATCGCGCGGATCGGGGCCCGCCGTAATATCGAACGCAACCGGCCCACGCCGCACATCGGCGGCGGGCGACTGCGTATATGTGGGCGCCGACTGGGGCGCCGCGACGGGAGGCGCATAGGATGGCGCGGGCGGCGGCGCATAGGACGGCGCCGAGGAATAGGCCGGGGGCGGAGGCGCGAAAGGTCCGGCCGGCGGAGCCGTATTGACCGATGGAGGCGCGTAGGAGACCGGCGGAGGCGGAGGCGGCGGAGCATAGGCTTGCGGCGCCGGCGCCGGGCTGTGTTCCCGCACGTCGTCGACCTGCGGCGGCGCGTTGCGGCGCGCTTCGGCGCCGGGGCGCGGCTGACCGGGCGCCTTCACCAGGGCGCTGCTCGAAAGTTTGGCGGGGTCGATCAGGGTCGAGCCGCCGGCGGCGGCGCCGGCGCGCGGCGGCGGATCCTGCGTCAGACGAGGTTGCGCGGCGAAACCGGCGCGCGGGCGCGACGGCTCCGCTTGGGCCGGCGGCTGCGGCGTGTGGGCGGGTTGCGTCGTCGCCGCTGCGATACGCTCGGCAAGCCTCTCGTCCTTGGGCTCGCGCCGTGAGAGAAAATTGAGTTTCACGCTGCCGCCTCGATGCGAATCAAGAAATGGCGGGCCTTCCCCGCCTTATCGCATCGACTCTGAGGCGCAGCCGTTAACGGCTCGTTAAGGGGTTTGCCTCCGGGAAGAAATAATGAGGGCAAGGCGAGATATTTCTCGCCTTGCCCAAAAAAACCTTACCGCCAACTCTCACGCGCGGTTCTTGCGCTCGCGAATTTCGGCGAAGACCGCCGCCGGCGAGGCGCCGGTCATGCCCAGATGCGCCTTGATCGCCGCGTCATGGCCGCGCAGGAACGGATTGGTGGCCAATTCTTCCCCGATCGTCGTCGGCAGCGTGAACTTGCCCTCTGCGCGCAACGCCTCCACCTTCGCCAGCCGCGTCTTCAAAGCCGGATTGGCCGGATCGATTCCGATCGCGAAACGCGCGTTCGACAGGGTGTATTCATGCCCGCACCAGACCCGCGTGTCGGCCGGCAAGGCGGCGAGCTTTTGCAGCGAGGCGTGCATTTCGTCCATCGTGCCTTCGAACACCCGGCCGCAGCCGAGCGCGAACAGCACGTCGCCGACAAAGGCTGCTTTGTCCTGGGCGAACCAATAGGCGATATGGCCGCTGGTGTGGCCGGGAACCTCGATGACGCGCCCCGCCAACGCGCCCACCTTGATCTCGTCGCCGTCAGAGACCTGCCGTTCGATCTCCGGGATGCGCGCGATATCCTTGCCCGGCCCGGTCACCGTCGCCTGCGGAAAACGCGCCTTGAGATCGGGGATCGCCTGCACGTGATCGGGATGATGGTGGGTGACGAGAATATCGGTCAGCGTCCAGCCCTTTTCCGCCAGCGCGGCGAGGATCGGCCCCGCCTCAGGCGCGTCGATCGAAGCCGTCGCGCCCGTCGCCGGGTCGTGAATCAGAACGCCGAAATTGTCGGACAGGCACAGGAATTGATGGATTTCTGCGGACATCGTCGCCTCGTCTTTTGCGCCGGCGACGCTAATCAAGCCCGCCCTTGAGGTCAAACGCCGCAGGCGACAGCGCGCATCAAACACATTATATATAGGCTATGCTGCTGCTTCGCCGCATCGCATTACGGATGTTTTTGTGCCTCGCTTTTGCGGCGGGGCCTTTTGGTCATGCCGCGATGGCGGCGCCCGTCGCGACTGGCCTGAACCTCTCCCATACGCATTGCGACAACGCCGCCGCGATGGACCGAGACGGCGCGCATGGCGCTGCGGGCGATCACGCCAAGGCCGCGAAATCCGGCGGCTGCGCGACGCTTTGTTGCGCGCTCGCGGCGATTGCCCTCGACGCCATTTCGACTGGCGCGGCGCCACGCGCCCATCGGCCGTTCTGGCGTGTTGCGGATCTGACGGGCGGCGCGCTTAAACCGCCGCTGCCGCCGCCACGCGGCTGATTTTCCCCCTCCGTCTCACAATGTGTTTTCTCGCATCAGGGAATGCGAACCTATGATCATGACCCATTACATGGAGCTCTTGTCGAGCCCGCTCAATCTCGTGCTGTTCATGGCGATTCCGGTCATCCTCGCCGAAACCATCGCCATCACCGAGCTTTACATTCTCTATTACAATGAGTCCGAAGGGCCGGTGCGCGCGCTCAACCGGCTGTGCAGCATTGTCGCCGGCGTCTATTTCGCCGGGGTCTTTGTCTACCTGCTGTTCAACGCCGTCATTCCGCTGACGCAGACCGGTCAATGGCGCGGTTTCGCCGACGTCGTGGCGGTCGGCTTCTATCTCGCCGGCATCGTGCCCCTTGGCGGTATGGCGCTGCTCGACCTCGGACTGATCGGCCGCAGCCGCGATGCGCGCGGCAAGCTGGCGCTGCACGCGGTCTTCGTTGCGATCTTCCTGATCGTCGCGCATATCGCGATGATCTTCGGCATGCTCGATCCGCGCGTCCTCGGCTGGACGCCGCCGGCCGAGGCGCCGGCCGCGAGCCAGATGCAGCATCAAGGTCATTGACAACCTGGGCGGCGGGCGATTGCCCTTCTCCCGCCGCCCGTGCCACATAGGCGCATGGCGCTCGATGTCGTCGATCTGCGCGGTTTTTACAGCACGCCTCTGGGACAGACGGCGCGCGGCGCCATTGCGCGTCTGGCGCAGGGCTGGTGGGATAATTGCGCCGGCCTGTCGCTGATGGGCGTCGGCTACGCCACGCCCTATCTCGACGCCTTCCGCCCCGCCGCGCTGCGCGCGCTCGCCTTCATGCCGGCTGAACAAGGCGTGGTGAACTGGCCCGCCGACGGCGCCTCCGCCTCGGCGCTGATCGAGACGACGCTGCTGCCTTTACCCGATTCCTGCATCGACCGCGTGCTTGTCGTCCATGCGCTGGAGACAGCCGAGCACCCCGGCGCGCTGCTGGAGGAAATCTGGCGGGTGCTGACGCCCGGCGGCCGGATGATTCTCGTCTGCCCGAACCGCAGCGGCGTCTGGGCGCGATTCGACACGACGCCTTTCGGCCACGGCCAACCATGGTCGCGACGTCAATTGCGCGATCTCATGCGCCAATCCCTGTTCTCGCCGGCCAATTGGGCCGAGGCGTTGTATTTCCCGCCCTTTTCCAGCCGCACGCTGCTGCGCGCGGCGCAGGCCTTTGAGACGATCGGCGCCAAACTGTCGCTGCCCGGCGCCGGCGCACATGTCGTCGAGGCCACCAAACAGCTCTATCGCCCGGTCGGCGCAAGACGCCTTGCGCGCCGCGCCCTGCCCGGCCTGCCGCCGGTGCTTGCGCCCGCCGGCGCGACGACCTTCGCCGGACCATCGGCCAAAAAGGAGACGAACGCGTGATCCAGACCGGCCTTGTCAGCAGCCTTTCGGAGAAACTCGCAGCGGGCGAGAACGTTCTGCTCGCCTGGTGCTGCCTTGGCATGCCGCATCTCGGCGAAGCCATGCTGCGCGAAGGTTACGACGCCGCCCTGTTCGACATGCAACACGGCTCCTTTGATTTCGCCGGCGCCGTTCGCGGCGTCGAGCTGGCGGCGCTCGCCGGCAAACCCTCGCTCGTGCGCATTCCCGTCGGCGATTTCGCCACCGCCCAGCGTCTGCTCGACAATGGCTGCGCCGGCATCGTCGCGCCGATGATCAACTCGGTCGCCGATGCGCAGGCCTTCGCCGCCAACGTCAAATTCCCGCCCATGGGCGAGCGCTCGTGGGGGCCGAGCCGCACTTTGCAGATCGAGGGCAAGCCGGACCTGATGGAGTTCCTGAAAACCGGCAACAAGCGTCAACTCGCCATCGCCATGATCGAAACGCGCGCCGCGCTCGAGGCCATCGACGACATTCTCGCCGTGCCGGGCGTCGATGGCGTGCTGCTCGGCCCCGCCGATCTGTCGATCGCGCTGACCAACGGCGGATTGGTCAACGCCGAGGGCGACGTCGTCAACGCCGAGCTTGAGCGCATCGCCGGCGCGGCGAAACGAGCGGGCAAGATCGCCAGCTCTTTCTGCGGTTCCGGCCAGCGCGCGCGCATGTTGCTCGACAAAGGCTTCCAGCTCGTCAGCGCCGGCCTCGACATTTCCGTCGTGCGGATGGGCGCGCGCGCCGAACTCAAGGCCGCGCGGGAAGGCGGCGGCAAAGCCGGCGCCGGCGGTTATTGAGGCGGCTTGAGCCCGAAACTCTCAGCCAGAAATCGCGCGCCAAAAATAAGGCCGTCCTGATCGACGCCATGATCGAGACTCGGCGAGATATAGCTGCGCGTTGATATGCCGGCGGCGTTCAGCGCCTGCGCCGCGGCGAGCGTCGCCCCGACGGGCACGACGGAATCGGCCTCGCCATGGATCAGAAACACCGGCGGCGGCGCGCCCTTGGCGTCGCGTGCGGTCGCTTCGGCGAGACGTTCCGGGGCGACGAGCGCGCCGGAATAGCCGAGGATGGCGGCCGGCGCGCGCGTGCGGCGCAAACCCACATGCAGCGCCAGCATGGTTCCCTGACTGAAGCCGACCAGCGCCAGAGCCGCATCGTCGAGACCATGTCGGGCAAGCTCCGCGTCGAGAAAGACGTCAAGCCCCGGGCGCGCAGCGACGACGCCGGTCTGGCGCTCGTCAGGATCGCGAAACGTCAGCGCGAACCATTGCCGGCCATAGGGCGCCATGCCGCAGGGCTCGGGCGCATGCGGCGCAACGAAAGCCGCATCCGGCAGAACGTCCCGCCACATCTCGCCGATGTCGATGAGATCGTTCCCGTCGGCGCCATAGCCGTGCAGGAACACGACAAGCTGTTTCGCCTGACCGGATTTGGCGGCAAGGCGCGGTCCATCGAGCATCAAACGGTCTCCTTCTCGGCCAGAACGACGCCGGCGCGTCCCTTCATGACGCCATAATAAGCCCACAGCAGCCGCGCCGCGACGCCGCGCCACGGCCGCCAGCGCGCCGCCAGTTTCTCGGCGCGTTTGGCGTCGGGCCGCGTCTTGAGGCCGAGCGCCATGCGCAACGCCTCCTGCAAGGCCAGATCGCCCGCCGGCCAGGCGTCGGGGTGTCCGAGGCAGAACAGAAGAAAGATGTCGGCCGTCCATGGGCCGATCCCCTTCACCTTGCAAAGCTCGGCGTGCGCCGCCTCGGCGTCGAGCGCCGCAAGGCCAGCGAGATCGAGCCCGGCCGCGCAAGCCTCGGCGAGCGCCCGCAAGGCCCGGATTTTCGGCGCCGACAGGCCGCAGGCCCGGATGGCCTCGTCGGACGCGGCGCGCACGGTCTCGTGCGTCAGCGGATCGAGCCCGGCCTGCAGGCGCGCATAGATCGAACGCGCCGCCGCCGTCGACACCTGCTGGCCGACGATGATCCAGCACAAGCCGGCGAACCCGGGCTCGCGTCGCCGCAGCGGAACCGCGCCGGCGACCGCAAGCAGGGCGTCGATCCGCTCGGGATCGCGCGCGCGCAAACCCGTCAGTCCGGCGGCCAGCGCCGCCTCGTCGAGGATCGGCGTGGCTGGCTGCGGCGCGGCGCGCTTTCTGGTCTGGCTGGTCCCGGTCATTTGCGCCCACGTCTTTTGGCGTTATGTGAAGACTATAGGTCAGGCGGGAGCGTCATGTCGGAATCATCTTCGCAGCGGGTGTTTCGTTTCGCCCCCTCGCCCAACGGTTATCTGCATCTTGGCCACGCCTATTCGGCGCTGATGAACGAGAAGCTGGCCCGACAGGCGGGCGGAAGATTGCTGCTGCGCATCGAGGACATCGACGTCGGTCGCTCCCGGCCGGAATTCGAGACGGCGATTTTGGAAGACCTCGACTGGCTCGGCGTGCGTTTCGACGGCGAGGCGCGCCGCCAATCCGATCATTTTTCGGATTACGCGCTGGCCGTGGAGCGTCTTGCCGAAAAAGGCCTCGTCTACCCCTGCGTCTGCACCCGCGCCGAAATCGCCCGCGCGGCGACCGAACGCTTCGAATGGCCGCGCGATCCCGACGGCGCGCCGGTCTATCCGGGAACCTGCAAGCGCCTGCGCCACGACGAGGCCGCTCTGCGCGAACGCGGCGACGGGCGCTACGCCGCCCAGCGTCTCGACATGAACGAGGCGCTGGCGGAGGCCGGCGCCCGCATCGGCTGGCGCGAATATGGCGAGACGGGCGCCGCCCGCGACGTGTCGGGCGAGCCCAATATCTGGGGCGACGTCGTGCTGGCGCGCAAGGACGTACCAGCGAGCTATCACATCGCCGTCGTCGTCGACGATGCGCTGCAAGGCGTCACCGACGTGGTGCGCGGAACCGACCTGCTCGCCGCCACCAGCCTGCACCGGTTGCTGCAAATCCTGCTCGGGCTGCCCGCGCCCGATTACCATCACCACGATCTGGTGCGCGACGCCGATGGCGCGAAAATGTCGAAAAGCGCCCTGTCAAAGCCGCTGCGCGCCCTGCGGGCCGAGGGCGCGACGCCCGAGCAGCTGCGCCGCCGCCTCGGTTTCGGCGTGGCGTCCTGACCCTTCCTTTCCACAGAGCGCCGGCGTATAAGGCCGGCGCGATTTTTCCGCGCGCCGGCGGCCATCGGGCCCCGCGCGCCTTTTGCCTTTGAGGACGCGACATGGCCGGCCATAGCCAGTTCAAGAACATCATGCACAAGAAGGGGAAGCAGGACGCGATCCGCTCCAAGGTCTTCTCCAAGCTGGCGCGCGAAATCACCGTCGCGGCCAAGATGGGCATGCCCGACCCCAACATGAATCCGCGCCTGCGCCTCGCCGTTCAGGCCGCGCGCGCCGAAAACATGCCGAAGGACAATATCGAGCGCGCCATCAAGAAGGCGGCCGGCGGCGATTCGGAGAATTATGACGAGGTGCGCTACGAGGGCCGCGCGCCGGGCGGCGTCGCCGTCATCGTCGAGGCGCTGACCGACAACCGCAACCGCACGGCGGGCGAAGTGCGCTCCTATTTCACCAAGGCCGGCGGCGAAATGACCGCGACGGGCTCGGTGAGCTTCATGTTCGATCACGTCGGTTCGATCGAATATGACGCCAAGACCGCCTCCGAGGACGCGATGATGGAAGCCGCCATCGAGGCCGGCGCCGACGATGTGGCGTCCAGCGAGGACGGCCACGAGATTATCACCTCGATGGAAGGCTTCGTCGAAGTGTCGCGCGCGCTCGAAGCCAAATTCGGCGAGCCGCGCAAGGCCAAGCTGATCTGGAAGCCGCAGAACGCCGTGTCGGTCGACGACGAGGCGGGCGAGAAAATCCTCAAGCTGATCGGCAACCTCGAAGACAACGACGACGTGCAGAACGTCTACGCCAATTTCGAAATTTCCGACGCGCTCGTCGCCAAGATGGGCGGCTAAGACCGGGCTTCGCATTCCCGACATGTCGCGCGCGCCCTCCGGGGCGCGCGTTCCGTTTATTGAGGGACGCCGGTTTGCATCCGCGTCCCGGCGCGTTTCAATAGCGCCATGTCATCCGCTCCGATTCGAATTCTCGGCGTCGACCCCGGCCTGCGCAACACGGGCTGGGGCGTGATCGATTGCGTCGGCGCGCGCATTTCCTTCGTCGCCTGCGGCACGATCCGGTCGGACGGCGCGGCCTCGCTGGCGGAGCGACTGCGCCAATTGCATCAGGGCGTGGCCGAAGTGATCATCGCCCACCAGCCGGACGAGGCTGCGATCGAGGAGACTTTCGTCAACCGCGATCCGCAGGCGACGCTCAAGCTCGGGCAGGCGCGCGGCGCGGCGATGCTGGCCCCCGCCCTCGCCGGGCTGCCCGTCGCCGAATATGCCGCCAATCTCGTCAAGAAGACCGTCGTCGGCGCCGGCCACGCCGAAAAACAGCAGATCGCCATGATGGTGAAAGTGCTGCTGCCCAGAGCCGACGCGCGCTCGGCCGACGCCGCCGACGCGCTGGCGGTGGCCATCACCCACGCCCAGCATCGCGGCGCGCGGGCCCGCGAGGCGATGCTGCTGCGCGGCGTTTAAACCGGTTCTTGATGGCAAGAACCGGTCAGGAGCGAATGCGACGCCGAGCTGATGCGGGGAATTCGCCCTAACAAATCAGTTTCGCGCGAATGTCCTTCGGCAGCCGCGCCGGCTTGCCGCCCGCCACGACGGCCACGCGCACGTCGGCGCTCACCAGCGTCTCAACGCCGCGTAGAAGCTTCTGCGACAGGATCATGGAAGCCCCGCCGACCTCCTTGGCCCGCGTCTCCACGACGACAACGTCGTCCATCCGCGCCGGTTTGAGAAAATCAATCTGCATCGCCCGCACGACGAAGACGAACGGCGCCTCGCCGGCATGGATTTCGCCCTGATGCACGTCGAGCGCGCGCAGCATTTCCGTGCGGCCGCGTTCGAGAAAACGCAGATAGGAGGCGTGATAGACGAAGCCGGAAAAATCCGTGTCCTCGTAATAGACGCGCTGCGGCAGAAAATGCGCGCCTTCGCGCAGCAGGCCGGTTTCTGCGGTCAGAGCCTCGCTCATTCCTCATCCCCGAAAAGACCGAATTGTCCGCCCTGCCGCGTCGGCTCGGGCATGCCGAGATGCCTAAAGGCGTGCGGCGTCAACATGCGCCCGCGCGGCGTGCGCTGCAGGAAGCCCTGCTGCAACAGATAGGGCTCGATAATGTCCTCGATGGCGTCGCGCGGTTCGGACAGCGCGGCGGCGATCGTCTCGATGCCGACCGGGCCGCCGCCGAAATTCAGCGCGATCATGTCGAGATAGCGCCGATCCATCTGGTCGAGACCGATGGAATCGACGTCGAGCAGCCGCAAGGCGCGGTCGGCCACCGCGCGGGTGATGACCGGATCGCCGTCGACGACGGCGAAATCGCGCACGCGCCGCAGTAGCCGCCCGGCGATGCGCGGCGTGCCGCGCGAGCGCCGCGCGATCTCCTCGGCGCCGTCCTCGCTCATCGGCGCCCCGAGCACGCGGGCGCCGCGCGCGACGATGCCGCGCAATTCCTCGACCGTATAGAAATTGAGCCGGATCGGAATGCCGAAGCGGTCGCGCAGCGGCGTCGTCAGCAGGCCCGCGCGCGTCGTCGCCCCGACCAGCGTGAACCGGGCCAGATCGATCTTCACCGAGCGCGCGGCCGGCCCTTCGCCGATGATGAGATCGAGCTGGAAATCCTCCATGGCCGGATAAAGGATTTCCTCGACCGCCGGATTGAGACGGTGGATTTCGTCGATGAACAGTACGTCGCGCTCCTCAAGGCCCGTGAGCTGCGCGGCGAGATCGCCCGCCTTGGCGATCACCGGTCCCGAGGTCGAGCGGAAATTGACGCCGAGTTCGCGCGCCACGATCTGCGCCAGCGTCGTCTTGCCCAGTCCCGGCGGCCCGACGAACAGCACATGGTCGAGCGCGTCCTTGCGCGCCTTCGCCGCCTCGATGAACACCTTGAGATTCTTGCGCGCCGCCTCCTGACCGGTGAAATCGGCAAGCGTCTGCGGTCGGATCGAGGCTTCGAGATCGTCCTCGCGGCGGTCGGCGGAGACAAGGCGGGTCGGGTTCGTCATGCGCCCGTCTTCGCAAAATAGACGACGCCCGGCAAATCCTTGAAATGCGCGTCGCAGGTCAGCACGTCGGCGTCATAAACCAGCGCCGTGGCGTAGACGATGGCGTCGGCGGTCGCCAACCCATGCGCGCGCTTGAGTTCGGCGGCGCGAACGGCGATGCGTGTGTCCAGCGGGGCGACAACGCATTGCTGCGAATCCGCAATGACGGCCGCGACAGCGTCCTCCGCCGTCTCCCGAGCCAGCCAATGCGCCAGTTCGAGTTGAACGATCGTCGGCACAACCTGCCGCTGACGCGTTGGAAATTCTACGGCGAGCGCCTGACCTGTCGGCGAGCGTCGAAGCCATTCGATCCAGGCGGATGTGTCCACAACACGCATCAATAGCGATCTTTTCGGTCGCGATAACCTTCCGGATCGGCCCCTTCGGCGATGCCGAATAAGTCTTTGCGCTCGGGCACCGGCACCAGCTTGTAGCCGCCGCCGCTCGCAACGAAAGTGAAGGTCTGACCCGGCTTCCACCCCTCGCGCTCGCGCACCTCCTTCGGAATGGAGATTTGATATTTCGAAGATAGTTTCGCGTTGACGCTCATGCCGCGCCCCATCGATCAAGAAGGCGTAAGAATATCGCGAACATTCAGAGAACGCAATTATCTTTCGGGCCGGATCGCCGCGTTGCGCGTGACATACCAGCAGATCAGCGTCGGGATAAGGCAGGTCAGCAGAACGAGCGCCAGATCGGCCTTTCGCGTCGCGCCGAATCCTTCGACGACCCATCGCCCGGAGCCGGCGATCGCCGCGCCGCAGGCAAGCCCCAGCGCCGCCGCCCCGGCCCAGGACAACGGCCCGCGAAACGCCTGCCAGAAGCCGACAAGCGCCCCCATCAGCGTCGCCGGCCAGCCGCCGACGAAATAGGACAGGGGCAGGCCGAACAGCGAGAAAGCCCCCATCGCCGCCGCAGGAACGCCGAGATCGTCGAAGATCTCGCGCCCAAGCGAGAGACTGACCAGCGTGAAAAACGTCAAGGCTCCAAGCGGCGGGCCGAGGAGCGCGAAACAGGCGATGACCTTCAGCAGGATCAGCGCCCTGTCGCCGCCCGCCGGCTGCGTCCGCCAGTCGAGCGGACCGGGCGCGGTCATTGCGCCAGCTCCTTCAAGCTGCGCCGGATCAGCGCTGAGGCCTCGGCGTTTTCGCCCAACTCCTTCACCGCGGCGGCCACGGCGGCGGCGGCCTGCGGCCGGGCGTAGCCGAGATTGACGAGAGCGGAGATCGCGTCGCGCACCGGCGCTGGCGCGGCTTTCGCCTCGTCTTCGCCGGCGAGCTGCGCCACAGCCGGATCGACCGAGCCGAAAACGGGCGCCTTGTCCTTCAGTTCCGCCACGATGCGCGCGGCGAGCTTCGGCCCGACGCCCGGCGCGCGCGCCACCGCCGCCTTGTCCTGCAAGCCGATGGCGCTGGACAATTCGGCCGGCGCCAGCACGCTCAGAATCGCCAGCGCCACCTTGGAGCCGACGCCCTGCACGCTCTGCAACAGGCGGAACCAGTCGCGCTCGGCGTCCGACGCAAAGCCGAAGAGACGGATCGCATCCTCGCGCACCTGCGTTTCGATGGCGAGCGCCGCCGCCTCGCCGGGGCGCGGTAGTTTTTGCAACGTGCGCGTCGAACATTGCACGACATAGCCGACGCCATGCACATCGAGGATGACGTGATCCTCGCCGTAGGAATCAATGACGCCTTTCAGTTTGCCGATCATGGGCGCTCACTCTTCTCGCAGCGCACGAGCCATTCCGCGCCCGCGCCGCCGTCCTGCGCGATCTGCAGGCGCCCCTTCTCGACGACGAGCGTGAAAACGCGCGCTGTCGGATTGTTCGAACTGGCGCTGTAGCAAAGCGGCGCCTCGGCGCGAAAAACGCGGCGGTCGTCGCGCGCCTCCAGCAGCGCCATCGACGTTCCGACGCAGGAAAAAGACGGAAAGGCGATCTGGCTGTCCGAGATCGACAACGCATAATCGGTCGCGGCGCAACCGGCGAGGTCGCGCGCATAATCGCCGGCAAGCGAGTCCTGCGCCCCGGCCGGGGCCGCGACGCCAAGGGCGCCAGCCAATGCCGCAATCAGCCGTTTCATCAGGCAATCCTCATTCTGGCCTGGAGCCTGAACCGCCGCTCCGATTCCTTCAAGCCCCGCGCAAGGCTTTGGCGAGCCCCGCCATATCCGCCGGCAATTTGCTTTCAAACATCAAGTCCGCCCCGGTGATCGGATGCTCGAAACCGAGCGCCGCCGCATGCAGCGCCTGGCGGCCGAGCTTCGCCAGCGCGCCCTGCGCTTTCGGCGGCAATTGCGCCGCCTTGGTCTTGAAGCCCGTCGCATAAAGCGGATCGCCCATCACCGGATGACCGATATGAGCCATATGGACGCGGATCTGATGCGTGCGGCCTGTCTCCAGCACGCAGGCGATGAGGCTGGCGAGCGGCGCGCCGTGCTTGTCGGCGCCGAATGTCTCCTCGCGTCGCCAATGCGTGATGGCCTCGCGCCCGCGCTCTTCCGAGACGACGGCGATCTTCTCGCGATGCGTCGCGTGGCGCCCGAGATTGGCCTCGATCGTGCCGTTCGGCCGCTCCGGCGCCCCCCAGACCAGCGCGCGATATTCGCGCGTCAGCGACAGATTGCGGCCATGGTCGGCGAACAGCGCCGCGAGGCCCTGATGCGCCGCGTCGCTCTTAGCGACGACGAGAAGGCCCGACGTATCCTTGTCGAGACGATGCACGATGCCGGGCCGCTTCACCCCGCCGATGCCCGACAGGCTGTCGCCGCAATGGGCGATCAACGCATTGACCAGCGTGCCCGTCTCGTGGCCGGCGGCCGGATGCACGACAAGGCCCGCCGGCTTGTCGAGCACGATGAGATGCGCGTCCTCGAAGACGATGTTGAGAGGAATGTCCTCGCCTTCCGGCTCGGCCGGCGCGGCGGGCGGCACATCGACAACGAGGCTCTGGCCCTCGCGCATTTTTGCGCCGGCGTCGTCGGCGCGCGCGCCGTCGAGCGTGACGCGCCCCTCCTCCAATAGCGCCTTGATGCGGGTGCGCGACAGGGCGAGGCCGGCCGCTTCGGCGGCGCGCGCGAGCGCGCGGTCAAGCCGCTCGCCGGCAAGATCGGCGTCAATGGTCAGGGAAAACGCGCCCTCGACCGGGGCGAGCGCCGGTTTTGGCGCGACGACGACGGCGCGGTTTTCCTCGCGGGAGCGGAGAATGCGGCCCATGGCCTGATGACGGCGTTTGGCGTGCTGGTTCATGCGCCACGCTCCTAGCAGGTTTCGCGCGAACTGGCTAAAGCTCGCGCATGACCGAAACATGCGACGTTGCGATTGTGGGCGCCGGGCCCGCCGGCCTGATGGCGGCGGAGGTCGCGGCGCGCGGCGGCGCGCGCGTCGTCGTCTTCGAGCGCATGGCCTCGCCGGCGCGCAAATTCCTCATGGCCGGGCGCGGCGGCCTCAATCTGACCCATAGCGAGCCCTTCGACGCTTTTCTCGGCCGCTACCGCGAGGCCGCGCCATGGCTGAAGCCTGCGCTTGCGGCTTTCACGCCCGAGGATCTGCGCCGATGGGCGGCGGAACTTGGCGAAGAGACGTTCGTCGGCACGAGCGGGCGCGTCTTTCCCAAGAGTTTCAAGGCCTCGCCGCTGCTGCGCGCCTGGCTGCGACGACTGAGCGATCTCGGCGTCGCATTGCGCGCGCGCCATCATTTTCTGGATTTCACAACAGATGGCGCATTGCGTTTCGCAACGCCGGACGGCGAGAAAGCCGTGATGGCGCGGACGACCATTCTGGGGCTCGGCGGCGCCTCCTGGCCGCGCCTGGGCGCGGACGGCGGTTGGGTGGAAACCTTGCGCCAAACCGGCGTCGCCATCGCATCGTTGCGGCCCGCCAATTGCGGCTTCCTTATCGACTGGTCGACGGATTTCGCCGCGCGTTTCGCCGGCCGACCGCTGAAGCCCGCCGTCTTTTCCATCGCGGGCCGATCCGTTCGCGGCGAAGCGATGATCACCGCGCAGGGCCTCGAAGGCGGCGCCATCTACGCCCTGTCGCGCGATCTGCGCGAGGTTGTCGAACGCGATGGCCGCGCCGATCTGCGCCTTGATCTGCGCCCCGACGTCGAAACGGATAATCTTGCGGAAAGGCTTGCGCCGCGCGGCGGCAAGTCGCTGTCGACGCGCCTCAAGCAGGCCGGCCTGTCGCCGCTGGCCGCCGCGCTTCTGCGCGAAACCCAGGGCGGCCCGCTGCCCGCCGACGCCATCGCGCTCGCCGCGCGCGTCAAGGCGGCAACCCTTCGCCTGACGGCGACGACTGGCCTTGCCCGCGCCATCTCGACCGCCGGCGGCGTCGAACATGCCGAAATCGACGGAGCCTTCATGCTGAAGCGTCTGCCGGGCGTCTTCGTCGCCGGCGAAATGCTCGACTGGGAGGCGCCAACCGGCGGCTACCTGTTGCAGGCCTCCTTCGCCACCGGCGCGGCGGCGGCGCGCGGCGCGCTGCAATGGCTTGAACGCGCGCCGCGCCATGATATATTCGCATAATCTAATTTATAAGATGAGGCTCTCATGACCATCGACCGCGCCGTGCTCGCTTTTGCGGGCGTGATGATTCTGCTTTCCGCCGCCCTCGCCTGGTTCGTTTCGCCCTATTGGCTGGCGTTCACGGCCTTCATCGGCCTCAACATGCTGCAATCGGCCTTCACCGGCTTCTGCCCGGCGGCGATCATTTTCGCCAAGCTCGGCATTCCGGTCGGCTGCGCCTTCGACAAGAAATAAGCGCGCGGGCGACCTCTGAAACATCAAGGGCGGCCTCGCGGGGCCGCCCTTGCTTTTGGTGTCAATGCGCAGGCGTCGGCGCCGTTTCGGCCTCGGGTTCCGGCGGCGGCGTTTTTTTCCGCTCGCTGCGCAACACGATATAGATCGCCGGGATGACGAGCACGGTCAGCGCGGTCGAAGACGCAAGGCCGAACAGCAGCGAAATCGCCAGCCCCTGAAAGATCGGATCGGCAAGAATGACCGCCGCGCCGATCATCGCCGCCAGCGCGGTGAGCAGGATCGGCTTGAAGCGGATCGAGCCCGCTTCGATCAGAATATCGCGCAGCGTCTTGCCCGTTCGATCGGCGTGACGGATGAAATCGACCAGCAAAATCGAATTGCGCACGATGATGCCGGCGAGCGCGATGAAGCCGATCATCGACGTAGCCGTGAAGGCGGCGTTGAACAGCCAATGCCCGGTCATGATGCCGATGAAGGTCAGCGGAATCGGCGTTAGGATCACCAGCGGCAGCTTGAACGAGCCAAATTGCGCGACAACGAGAATATAGATGCCGACGAGCGCCACCATGAACGCCGCGCCCATGTCGCGGAACGTCACCCAGGTGACTTCCCATTCACCGTCCCACAACAGCGCCGGCTTCGACTCGTCGAGCGGCTGCCCATGCAGAATGACCTGCGGTTTCGCCACGCCGTCCCAGTTCACCTTGTCGAGCGCCTCGGAGACGGCGAGCATCCCGTAGAGCGGCGCCTCATAGGCGCCGGCGAGTTCCGCCATCACCATTTCGGCAGCGCGGCCGTTATGCCGGAAGATCGGCAGCGAGGAGGCTTCGCGCTTCACCTTGACCACGTCGCCCAATTCGACGACGCCGCGCGCGCCCGGCAGGGTGTTGGCGGGCACGGGCGTCGACAATGCGTCTTCGCTCAGGCGCTCGTTGGCTTTCGACAGCGCCAGCCGGATCGGTATCGGCGGACGCCCGCCGCCGCGATGCGAATAGCCGACGGTCGTCCCGCCATAAAGCCGGCGGATCGTGTCGAAAACGTCGCTTTGCTCGACGCTGTGATATTCGAGATTGTCCTGATCCGGGCTCATGCGCAGACGCGGCATGCTGACGCCGTAGGAATCGTCGACATCGACGATGAAGGGCACTCTCTCGAAAGCCTTGCGCACGCGCTCGGCCACCTTGCGGCGCGTTTCGGCGTCCGGCCCATAGATTTCGGCGAGCAACGTCGCCAGCACCGGCGGACCGGGCGGCGGCTCGACCACCTTGATCGATGTTCCCGCCGGCATGTCGAGGCCGGCGAGCTTCTTGCGAATGTCGAGCGCAACGTCGTGGCTGGCGCGCTTGCGATGGTCCTTGCCGGTCAGATTGACCTGAATGTCGCCGAGTTCGCTCGACGCGCGCATGTAATAATGCCGCACCAGCCCGTTGAAGTTGAACGGCGCCGCGGCGCCCGCATAAGATTCGAACGAGACGATTTCGGGCACGTCGGCGAGACGGTCGATCGCCTGCTGCAACACGCGGTTCGTCGCCTCGACGGAGGAGCCTTCCGGCAGATCGACGACAATGGCCAACTCCGACTTGTTGTCGAAGGGCAGCAGCTTCACCGTCACATTCTTGGTGTAGAACAGCGCCAGCGACAAAACCGTTGCGACGCCGACAAGCGCCAGAAATTGCCACGAGCGTTTCTTCGACGCGAGAATCGGCTCGGCGACGCGGCGATAGAAGCGCCCAAGCCTGCCGCCGTCATGCGCATCGCCATGGCCCGCCTCGCCATGCACGGGCGCGCGGCCCGCGATCTTGATCATCAGCCACGGCGTCAGGATCACCGCGACGAAGAACGAGAACACCATCGCCGCCGAAGCGTTCGACGGAATGGGGCTCATATAGGGGCCCATCAGCCCCGAGACGAACAGCATCGGCAGCAAGGCCGCGACGACGGTGAGCGTCGCAACGATGGTCGGATTGCCGACTTCGGCCACGCCGTCGATCGCCGCCTGAACGCGCGAGCGCCCATCCTTCATCGCCCAATGCCGCGCGATGTTCTCGATCACGACGATGGCGTCGTCGACAAGAATGCCGATCGAGAAAATCAGCGCGAAGAGCGACACGCGGTTGAGCGTGTAGCCCATGATGCGCGCGGAAAAGAGCGTCAGCAGAATCGTCGTGGGAATGACGACCGCCACGACCATCGCCTCACGCCAGCCGATGGAAAAGACGACAAGCAGCACGATGGAGATCGTCGCCAGGCCGAGATGGAAGAGAAGTTCGTTGGCCTTCTCGTTCGCCGTCTCGCCGTAATTGCGCGTCACAACGACATCGACGTCGGCCGGCACGACGGAGCCTTTGAGATGATGCAGGCTCTCGACGATCCGCTCGGAAATCGTCACGGCATTGGCGCCGGCGCGCTTGGCCACGGCGATGGAGACCGTCGGCGTGCGCGTCAATTTGCCGTCGGCGCCGCGCGTCACATGCGTGGCGCGCGTTTCGTTCGGCTCGGTGACCAGCGTGATTTTCGCGACATCGCGCAGATAGACGGGACGATTGTCGCGCGTCGTCAGCAACAGGTCGCCGATCTCGGGCAGGCTTTGCAGCGTGCGCCCGGCGATGAGCGGAACCTGCTTGCCATTGTCGCGCAGCACGCCCGCCTGAAACGATGTGTTGGCGCCCTGCACTTTCGCCGCCACCTGCTGCAACGTCAGGCCGTAGCGCGCCAGCGCCTTCGGATCGGGCTCGACGCGGAACTCCTCCGGCTGCTCGCCGACGATATAGGTCAGACCCACGTCTTCGAGCTTCGACACCTCGACGCGCAATTCGCGCGCCACGCGCGTCAGATCGTTGGCGCTCCAACGATCGGCGGCGGCGGGTTTGGGCGCCAGCGTCAGCACGACGATGGCCACGTCGTCGATGCCGCGTCCGACGACGAGCGGCTCGGGGATTCCGGCCGGAATGCGATCCATATTGGCGCGCAGTTTCTCGTGCACGCGCAGAATGGCGGCGTCGGCGCTCTGGCCGACCATGAAGCGCGCCGTCACCAGAGCTTGATCGTCGAAGGTCTTCGAATAGACATGCTCGACGCCGTTGATGCTCTTGACGATGGTCTCCAGCGGCTCGGTGACGAGTTTCACTGCGTCCTCGGCCTTCAGGCCGTCGGCGCGCACCGAAATATCGACCATCGGCACGGAAATCTGCGGCTCTTCCTCGCGCGGCAGCGTGATCAGCGCCACAAGGCCCAGCGCGAAGGAGGCGACAAGCAGCAGCGGCGTCAGCGGCGAAGCGATGAAGGCGCGCGTCAGGCGCCCGGCGATGCCGAGATTCATGGCGCCACCACCACGTCGCCGTCATTCAGACCCGAGAGAACCTCGACAGAGCCGCTCCCGTTCGCCAGCGGCGCGACGACGACCGCCACGTCGATCACGGCGCCGTTGCGTTTGATCTTCAGATAATCGACGCCCGTGCGTGTTGAAATCGCGGCCGCGGGCGCGACGAAGGCCATGCGTTTGGCGACCGGGATCTGCGCCTGCACGCGCTCGCCGACAAAGAAATCGCCGAGATCGTCGACTTCCGCGTCGGCCGTCACGCGCCCGCCCTCAAGCTCGGGATAGATCTTGACGATCCGGCCCTTGCGCAAGCGCGCCGCGTCGGACGCCTGCGAGGGATCGAGGCCGCGCGCGCCCACTGTCACCGGCGTTCCGACGCTGAGCACGGCGGCGTGACGCTCGGGCAGCGACAGACGCACATAGAAGCCGCCGGCGGCGATGCGCGCCACCGTCTCGCCCGGCATGACGACGGCGCCGGGAATGACCGGCGTCGTCAGCACGCGACCGGCTTTCGGCGCCAGCACCTGCCCCTCGCTCGACTGCTGCACCACGACGGCGCGCTGGGCCTTGGCCGCTTCAAGCTGATGCGTCAGCACGTCGACATTGGTCTTGGCCTGATCATAGGCCGCCTTCGTCGTGAAGCCGCGCGGCATCAGGCTCGACGCCCGCTCGAATTCGACCTTGGCGTTGGCGAGCTGCGAGCCGACGCCCTTGATCTGCGCCTCCAGCGCCTGAAGCTGCAAGCCAAGCTTCTCGTCGCCGACGACGGCGATCACGTCGCCGGCCTTGACCGAGGAGCCCTCCTCGACGGCGCGGCTCAGCAACGTGCCGCCAATGCGGGCTCGCGCCGGCGTCACGTCGCGGCTTTGCACCTGACCGAAAACGGATTTCAGATCCGTCACCTCGACCGGATGAACGGCGATGTCGCCCGCGCCTGCGGCGCTCGAAAAACCCAAGACGATCGTCGCGATGCGAAGCATCGGAAAAAACATGGCGCACCCTGACAGCGGGAATCGGAATTCGGGCTTTGAGCCCTCTTCATTTGTATATTCGCGACTTCGCAAATAAACAAGCGCGCCCACTGGAACTTTCTCGTTGCGATCATTTATTTAATATGTTAAATAATATGCAAGGAGGCCGTCGTGCCGCATATCGTCATCGAATATTCCGCCAATCTGGAAAGCGACGTCGCGCCACAGCGGCTCGTTGACGCGCTGCATGAAACCGCCCTGAAAACGGGCGTCTTCCCGCTTGGCGGACTGCGCACGCGCGCCGAGCGCCGCGATGTCTACCGCATCGCCGACGGCAACCCCGACAATGCTTTCGTCGCCGTGCTCGCCCGCATCGGCAAGGGCCGCGCCGACGAGACGCGCGCGGCTGTTGCGCAGGCGCTGATGCGCACGCTGGAGGCCGAGACCGCCGTCGCCTTCGCCAAGCGCGGCCTCGGCCTGACGGTCGAGGTCCAGGAAATCGAAGGCCCCTCGCTCAAGACCAACAACCTGCACGAACGCCTGAAAGCGAAGGAGGAGACGAAATGACATTCGCCGCCAATCGCGAACGCGCCGAAAAATATCTCGCCCGCTTCAAAGCCGGCGTCGTGCCGCATTTCATCGCCGGCAAGCATGTGCTGTCGGCAGGAACTTTCGACACGCTCGACCCGACGAGCAACGCGAAACAATGCGTCGTCGCTGCAGGCGGGCCGACCGAGATCGACGCCGCCGCCCGCGCAGCCTCCGGCGCCTTCAAGGTCTGGAGCAAGACGTCCGGCGCATTGCGCCGCAAGGTCCTGCACGCCATCGCCGACGCAATCGAGGCGCGCGCCGACGAAATCGCGCTGGTCGAATCCTCCGACACCGGCCAACCGATCCGTTACATGGCCAAGGCCGCCCTGCGCGGCGCCGAAAACTTCCGCTTCTACGCCGACCGCGCGCCCGGCGCAGCCGATGGTCTGGCGATGCCGGATATCGATCACATCAATTATTCCATCCGCCAGCCCATCGGCCCCGTCGGCGTCATCACGCCGTGGAATACGCCCTTCATGCTGTCGACCTGGAAAATCGCGCCGGCTCTCGCCGCCGGCTGCACGATCGTCCACAAGCCGGCGGAATGGAGCCCCCTCTCGGCCATGCTCCTCGTCGAGATCATGGACGAGGTCTTGCAGAAGCACGGACTGCCGGCGGGCGTCGTCAATCTCGTCCATGGGCTTGGCGAAAGCGCCGGCAAGGCGCTGACCGAACACGACGACATCAAGGCCGTTTCCTTCGTCGGCGAGAGCGTCACCGGCTCGCATATCATGCGCCAGGGCGCGGCCACGCTGAAGCGCGTGCATTTCGAACTGGGCGGCAAGAATCCGGTCATCGTCTTCGACGACGCCGATGAGGAGCGCGCGCTCGACGCCGTGATCTTCATGATCTACTCGCTCAACGGCGAGCGCTGCACCTCGTCCTCGCGCGCGCTTGTGCAACGCTCGATCTACGAGCGGTTTTCGCAAGCCGCCGCCGCGCGCGTCGCCAACATCAAGGTCGGCCATCCGCTCGATCCGGCGACGGAAATCGGCCCGCTCATCCATCCGCGCCACGCCGAGAAAGTGCTGTCCTATCCGGGCCACGCACGCGACGCGGGCGCGAAGGTCGCCGTCGGCGGCGAGCGGGCGATGGACGGCGCCGGCAATTACGTCAGGCCGACTTTGTTCCTCGACGCGACGAACGACATGAAGATCGCGCAGGAGGAAATCTTCGGCCCGGTTCTGACGATGATCCCTTTCGAGGACGAAGCCGACGCTGTGCGCATCGCCAATGATGTGCGCTACGGCCTCGCCGGCTACATCTGGACGCGCGACGTCGGCCGCGCCCATCGCGTCGCGCGCGATCTCGAAGCCGGCATGGTCTGGGTGAACTCGGAGAATGTCCGCCACCTGCCGACGCCCTTCGGCGGCGTCAAATCGTCGGGCATCGGCCGCGATGGCGGCGACTGGTCTTTCGATTTCTACATGGAGACGAAAAATATCGCCGTCGCCTTCGACACGCATAAGATCGCGAAAGTGGGCGCGTAACGCCCTTCTCCCCGCAAGCCGGGCGAGGGTGACGTGAAATACAAACGAGGAAACAGCCCATGCTCAGTGCCGACGCCATCGCCGCCGCCGCGCGCAACCTCGACGAGGCGGAGCGCACGCGCAGCCAGATCCGCATGATTTCGCTCGCCCATCCAGAGATGGTCATCGACGACGCCTATGCAATCCAGCGCGAATGGATGCGCCTGAAGGTCGCAGCCGGCCGCAGCGTCAAAGGCCACAAGATCGGCCTGACCTCGAAAGCCATGCAACAGGCTGTCGGCATCAACGAGCCGGATTTCGGCGTGCTGCTCGACGACATGTTTTTCAATGACGGCGGAACCGTGCCGACCGAGCGTTTCATCGGCCTGCGCGTCGAGGCCGAACTCGCCTTCATCCTGAACAAGCCGCTCGAAGGCGCGAACTGCACGATCTTCGACGTTCTCAACGCGACGGATTTCGTCACGCCGGCCATCGAGATTCTCGACACGCGCATCTTCCGCGTCGATCCGCAGACAAAGGCGACGCGCAAGGTGCTCGACACGATTTCCGACAACGCCGCCAACGCCGGCATCGTGCTCGGCGGCCGCCCGTTCAAACCCACCGAATGCGACATGCGCTGGATCGGCGCCATCTGCGCCAAGAACGGCGCGGTGGAAGAGACGGGTCTGGCCGCCGGCGTGCTCAACAATCCCGCCAACGGAATCGCGTGGCTGGTCAAGCGCCTCGCGCGTTATGGCGAGCGCCTCGAAGCCGGCGAAGTCGTCCTCGCCGGCTCGTTCATCCGCCCCGTCGAAGTCGGCAAGGGCGATACGATCACTGCGGATTACGGACCGTTCGGCGCGGTCTCCTGCTATTTCGATTGAAGACGAAGATCGGCGCAGTCGACGACCACAGGGAGTGAATCAATGGGCAAGATCGTTATGGCGGCCAAGGTCGCACACGTGCCGTCGATCCTGATTTCGGAGCGGCCGGGTCCGCTCTTCGGGCAACGACAGCCGGCCATCGACGGTTTCCGTGAACTGGGACGGCGCGGCCGCGCGCGCGGCGTCGACACATGGCTCGTCTTCGACACGCATTGGCTGTCGAACTTCGGCTGCCACATGAACGCCAATGCGCGCCATCGCGGCGTCTATACGTCGAACGAAGCGCCGCACATGATCCAGAACATGACCTACGATTATCCCGGCAACCCGGAACTGGGTCACATGATCGCCGCCGACGCGGGCCGTCACGGCCTTGAGGTCATGGCGCATGAAGTCGAGACCTTGCCGCTCGAATACGGCACGATCGTTCCGATGCACTACATGAACGACGCCGAACCCAAGGCGAAAGTTGTGTCCGTCGCCGCCCCCCTCTTCGCCACCTGCGAAGAAAACAAACTGTTCGGCGAGGCCGCGCGCCGCGCCATCGAAGCTTCGCCCTTCAATGTCGGCGTGCTCGCCTCGGGATCGCTGTCGCACAAGCTCGTGTCGAACAAGGAAGTCGGCGACAGTCAATGGGGCGTCGTCGGCAGCGAGTTCAACCGGCAGATGGATTTGCGCGTGCTCGATCTGTGGCGCGAGCGCCGTTACGCCGAGTTCTGCCGCATGCTTCCGGAATATTCGACCAAGTGCAACGGCGAAGGCCTGATGGCCGACACGCACATGCTCTTCGGCCTGCTTGGCTGGGACAAATTCAACGGCCGCGCCGAAGAAATCTGTCCCTATTTCCCTTCGAGCGGTTCGGGACAGATCCACGTCGAATTCCATCTGGACCCGTGATGTCCCCTTCTCCCCGCATGCGGGGAGAAGGTGGCCGAAGGCCGGATGAGGGGCGGGCGTAGAGCGCGAACGGCGTTCGAAAGCGCCTCGTGACTTGCCTCTCTCCCCGTGCGCGGGGCGAGGAAGAATTTGGAGCAATCATGAAATTCGTTTCATTCGAATCCGCCGGCGGCGAATCCTTCGGCCTGCTGCGCGACGACGGGATTGTCGATCTCGGCAAGCGCCTTCCCTTCGCGTCTCTGGCCGAGCTGATTGCAAATCGTGGCCTTGAGGCGGCGCGCGCTTATGCAAACGCCGCGCCCGACGTCGCGCCCGGCGGCGTAACGCTCCTCAAACCGCTCGACAAATGGCCGAAATGCTTCTGCGTCGGCGTGAATTACCCCGACCGCAACGCGGAATACAAAGACGGCGCGGAGCAACCGAAATATCCGAGCCTGTTCATCCGTTTCCCGGAAAGCTTCACGGGGCCGGACATGCCGCTCGCGCGCCCGCCGGAAAGCCCGCAACTCGACTACGAGGGCGAGATCGCGCTCGTCATCGGCAAGGGCGGACGACGCATCGCCCAGGATGCGTGGCGCGAGCATGTCTTCGGCATGGTTCTCGCCAATGAAGGCACGATCCGCGACTGGGTGCGGCACGGCAAATTCAACGTCACGCCGGGCAAGAACTGGCCGTCCACCGGGGCGCTCGGCCCCTATATCGCCACGCTTGACGCATTGCCCGAACATTTCCGCCTGACGACGCGCGTCAACGGCGAGACGCGGCAGGATGACGACACCTCGCGCATGATGTTCCCCTTCGCCCGCATCGTCGAGTATGTCTCGACCTTCTGCGCGCTCGAACCCGGCGACGTCATTCTCACCGGCACGCCGTCGGGCGCCGGCGCGCGTTTCGATCCGCCGCGCTGGCTTAAGCCAGGCGATATCGTCGAGATCGAGGCGTCGGGTCTTGGCGTCCTGCGCAATTCGGTCGCGGACGAAAGTTTCGCCTGAGGCTCGACATTGGCCGACGCCGCATTCACATTCGCCGCGATCAGGGGGCGGCGATGAATTTCGGGGCTTACGACCATTACGGCTACGCCTTCGTGGCGGTGGTCGGCACGTTTCTGGCCGCCTGGGCGATCGAATGGGCGATGCGCCGGCCGCAGAGCGAACCGTTTCTGCGCTCCATCCGCGGCGTCGTGCCCCCCTTCATCAACATCATCGGCGTGCTTTTCGGCCTGACGCTGGCCTTCATCGCCAACGACACCTGGAGCGCGCATGACCGCGCCATGAACGCCGTCTACAAGGAGTCCGACAGCCTGCGCTCGATCTCGGCGCTGGCCGGCAAATTGCCCGAGGCCTCCCGCGTCCGCGTGCGCGCCGCCATCGGCGATTACGTCCACGCCGCCGTCGATGTCGAATGGCCGCTGCTCGGCAAGCGCGAAGCGAGCCCGCTCGCCACCGAAAAGCTCGACGCCTTGCTTGGCGTGATTTCCGCCGATGATGTGGCGGTCGCCGCCGGCGCCGGCGTGCATACGCTCATGTTGAAACAGGCGACCGACGCGCGCGAAAGCCGCGACCAGCGCATCGCCTTGTCCAAGACCCATGTGAACCCGCTGAAATGGCTCGGCATGGCTTTCCTGGGCTTCCTGACCATGCTGTCGGTGGCGGCCGTTCACGCCGACAATGTGCGCGCCGCCTTCGTCGCCATCCTGCTATTCGCCGCCTCCGCCGCGCCGACGGCGGCCATCGTGCTGGTGCAGGGCAATCCCTTCCAGCAGCCCACCGCCGTCAGTCCCGCGCCCATCGCGGCATTGGGCGGCAAGTAGACATCAACCGTCCGTCTCCACCGGAAACGGCGTCGGCTCCCAAAGGGCGTCGAGATTCATCTTACGCACCGACCACGCCTCCCATTCGCGCAGGAGCTTGCCGACGCCCGCGCGGTCGCGCGCCTCGATGAGCGGGCAAAGGATTGTCGCAAGGCGATGATAGTCGCCGTGCACTGCTGGCCACGAAGTCCAATCGTTCGGCTGCATCGCCAAATTGTCGAAGATGGCCAAAGCCTCATCGAACCGACCGAGCCCTGCCGCGACAACGATATGTCGAAGGGGACGCGTGTCCAGATAAGTGTCCGGAAATCGGCTCGAGGTTGTGAACGCCGCGAAATCCTCGATCGTCTCGACGATTCTCAAGATCGGCAACGCCACATTTTCGATTTGAGAGCAAAGCGTTTGCGCAAGCGTTGGATCGCGCATATCCCACAGACCACCCGATAGCGGCCGAATTTCGCCGCTCCATGTCAGCAACAATGAGGCTCGCAGCTCGAATAAAAATGTCACGACCCATCTGGGTATGGTTTGGTGTTTGTCGCTGCTGCGATCAATGTCGACGGCGCGAAGAATATGGCGCAGGCGACAATGCCCTCTGTCGCGCTGCACGGACTCGGCGGCGGCGTCGGTCCGCGATTGAACCTCGGCGAGACGAAGGCAGAATCCTTGAGACTCGTCCCGGTCCAGATTACGGACTTCCGCCCGATTGAGAACCCCGTCGCCAAGCGGATATTCTTTCGATAATCACAGGACAGCATTGGTCGCGTCGCACGCGATCTGGTTCCAGCATCCGAACCGGAGAAGGCAAACCTGCTTATGCCAAGCCCCAGACTCGTCGCCGTTCTCGCCGCCATCGACGCGGCCAATTCAGCCGATCCGAAAAGCGAGGACGGCGCGCCGGCCGCGCGGCTCTATGGCGCGCGCATGAGCGACATGCTCGCGGCGTTCAGACCGGAAGCGTCGGAGCTGCTGCGGATCGCCGCGCGCGGCCAGCATATCGAGCGCTGGACCTTGCCGCGCGACGCCTATCCCGCCGGCAAGGCCGGGTATTACGCCTGGCGCAATGCGGCGAAGAAGATGCACGCCGAGCGCGTCGGCGCGCTGATGACGGACGCCGGCTATTCAGCGGAAGACATCGCCGCGACGCAGGCCATGGTGCGCAAGGACGACCTGCGCGCCAACGCCGACACGCAGATCGTCGAGGACGTGGCGAGCCTTGTCTTTCTCAAGCATTATGGCGTCGATTTCGCGCAAGGCCGCACGCAGGAGCAGCTTGTCGACATTCTCGCCAAGACGATGCGCAAGATGTCGCCCGCAGCGCTCGCCTTTGCTGGCGAGATCGGCATGCCCGAAGCCGTGGCGGGCCTCGTCGGCGCGGCTGCGAAAAAGCTCTCGCCGTAAATGGCCTCGGCCTAAAACATCAGGCCCGGAACAAGTCCGGGCCTGACAGGAAATTTCACGGGCCTTTGGCCGCCTCACCGCGTCAGCACGAGCCGTCCCGTCACCTTGCCGGCGCGCAGACGATCAAGCGCCGTGTTGACCTCCGCCATGGCGATTTCCTCGACCGGCAATGTCGCGATCTTGCCTTCGCGCAGATAGCCGATCAGCTCCTTCAGTTCGGCGAGATTGCCGACATAGGAGCCGCGAATGACAATGGTGCGCAGGATGATGAGCGGCAGCGAAAGCGTGATGTCGCCGCCGAACAGACCGACGACGACATAGGTTCCGGTGCGGCGCAGCGCGGCGATGCCGAAATTCGCGGTCGACGGCGCGCCAACGAAATCGAGAGCGCCGGCGACGCCGCCCGGCATGGCCATCACCTTGGCGAGCGCGTCGGGCTCGCGCGGATCGACGACGACGCTTGCGCCGGCTTTCAGCGCATTGTCGCGCTTGGCCGGATCGATGTCCGCCACCGCGATATTCTTGTGGCCGAGCATGCGCAGGACGTTGATGGCGCTCTGGCCGACGCCGCCCGCGCCGATGACGAGGATCGTGTCCTTCTCGCGGTCCGCCTGCACTTTCTTCACCGCCGAATAGGCGGTCAGGCCCGAACAGGCGAAGGTCGCGGCAAGCGTATGATCGACGCCGGTCGCGTCGACGAGAAATTTCGGATGCGGCACGACGCATTTCTCGGCGTAGCCGCCGCCGCGATGCACGCCGATGGCGTTCGGCTTCGGGCACAGATTGTCGTCGCCGCGCTTGCAGATGTCGCATTCGCCGCAGCCGAGCCACGGGAAGACGACGAAGGTCTTGCCGATTTCGGAATCGGCGATGGGCGCGTCCGGCCCCTTGGCGACGAGCTTGCCCAGAACCTCGTGGCCCATGACCACCGGCGGCTGCACGCCGCGATCGGCCAGGCTCAGCTTCTTGCCGCCGCCGAGATCATAATAGCCCTCGTGAATATGCAGGTCGGAATGGCAGACGCCGCAGCGCGTCACCTCGATCACGACCTCCGTGCCCTTCGGTTGCGGATCGGGGCGGTCGAGAACTTCGAGCGGTTCGCAGAAGCGTTGAACGGCATAGGCGCGCATCGGGCTTTTCCTCTTGCTTTTATGCGCGGGGCCTGCCCGGCCCCGCGCCTCGTTTGCATTGAAGCGGTTTTGTTATTGTTTGACCAGCGGACACGGGCTTTCCGCCAGCGGCCGGAACGCCTTTTCGCCGGGAATGACGGCGAGCACCTTGTAATAATCGTAAGGCCGCTTCGACTCTTCGGGTTTCTTCACCTCGACGAGATTCATGTCGTGGACCATACGGCCATCGACGCGCAGCGCGCTCTTGCCGAATACGGGATCGTCCCAGCTTCCGCCGTTGCGGATCGCGGCGAGAACGGCCGCGCCGTCCTTCGCATCGGCGCCTTTCGACACGGCTTCGAGATAGCGCAGCGTCGCCGAATAGGCGCCCGCCTGCGTCATCGACGGCATCTTGCCGTTGCGCTTGTAGAAACGCTCGCCGAAAGCGCGCGTCTTGTCGTTCGAGTCCCAGTAGAAGCCGTTGGTCAGCATCAGACCGTTCGAGGCTTTCAACCCGAGCGCATGCACGTCGGAGATGAACAGCAGCATGCCGGCGAGCTTCTGACCGCCCGCGACAATGCCGAATTCCGCCGCCGTCTTGATCGAGTTGATCGTGTCGTGGCCACCGTTGGCGAGGCCGATGATCTGCGCCTTGGAATTTTGCGCCTGCAACAGGAAGGATGAGAAATCCTTCGAATCGAGCGGATGCTTGACCGAGCCGAGCACCTTGCCGCCATTGGCGAGCACGACGTCCGAGGCCTCCTTCTCAAGCGTGTGGCCGAATGTGTAATCGGCCGTCAGGAAGAACCAGTTCTTGCCGCCGCTCTTGACGATGGCGTCGGCCGTGCCGCGCGACAACGCCCAGGTGTCGTAGGTCCAATGCGCGGTGTTCGGCGTGCAGGCCTTGCCCGAAAGCTCGGACGTCGCCGCCGCCGTCACGAACATCGCCTTGTTCTTCTCCTTCACCAGCGATTGCAGCGCCATGGCGATGCCGCTCGTGGGAATGTCGAAAATCGCGTCGACGCCCTCCGCATCGAACCAGCGCCGCACGATCGTCGTCGAAATATCAGGCTTGTTCTGGGAATCGGCGGAAACGACCTCGACGCTCATGCCCTTTTTCGCCGGTTGGAAATCCTCGATCGCCATATTGACGGCGTCGACGGCGCCCGTGCCGCCGATGTCGGAATAAAGCCCGGCGAGATCGGCCAGAACGCCGAGCTTGACCTTCGTCTGCGCCGCAGCGGCGAACGGCGTCAACGCCAACGTGAGGGCGGCAAGCGATGCTGCAAGTTTCATGGAACCTCCCGAGCGCCGTTCATGCGGCGATTGTTGTTTCATTCTATGAAATTATAATTCACACTTGAATGTTAGCCGGATTTTCACGTCGCGCAAGCGCCGCTCCGGGTGACGGCCCGGCGGGGGATTGACGAAGCCCGATCCGCGCCGCCACTCTGCGGCTCAAGAAAACGGGGATGGACATGACAAGGCTCACCGGCGGCTGCCTCTGCGGCCATGTGCGTTACGAAGTCGAAACCGACAACAAGGCGCTGAGCCTTTGCCATTGCACGCATTGTCAGAAGGTTTCGGGCGGCGCGTTTTCCGTCAATCTCTTCGTCGAGCAGGCCGGCTTGCGCTATGTCGCGAGCGAACCTGCCGTCTACGCCGACACGGCCGAGAGCGGCCGCACGTTGCGTCGGCTGTTCTGCCCCAGATGCGGATCTTCGCTCGCCAGCCAATCCGAGATGTTTCCCGGCAAGGTCGTGCTCAAGGCCGGCTCGCTCGACGACACGTCGGGCCTTGAACCCAAAGTGCAAATCTGGACGCGCTCAAAGCAAAGCTGGTGGCGCATCGACCCCACAATGACGTGCTTTGAAAAGGGCCGCGTCTGATCCCCTTCCGCAAAGAAAGAAGAGAACCATGAAAGAAGCCGTCATCGTTTCAACCGCCCGCACGCCGATCGGCCGCGCCTTCCGCGGCGCGCTCAACAACATCAAGTCGCCGACGCTGATGGGCCATGCGATCAGCCACGCCGTCGCGCGCGCCAGGATCGACGGCGCAGAGGTCGACGACGTCATCATGGGCACGGTGCTGGCCGCCGGCACCGCCGGCATGAATCTCGCGCGCAACGCCTCTTTCGCTGCGGGCCTGCCCGACACAGTCTCGGCGCAGACCATGGACCGCCAGTGCTCGTCCGGCCTGATGGCCATCGCCACCGGCGCCAAGCAGATCATCGTCGACGGCCAGCAGGTCGTCGTCGCCGGCGGGCAGGACAATATCTCCGCCGTGCAAGGCCCCTATTTCAAATGGGTGACGGAGACGGTCGATCCCAACGTCGTCGCCCACGCCAAGCACGCCTATATGCCGATGCTGCAAACGGCGGAATTCGTCGCGAAGAAATACAAAATCTCCCGCGAGGCGCAGGACCTCTACGCGCTCTCCTCGCAGCAGCGCACGGCCGCCGCGCAGGCCGCCGGACGCCTCGACGCCGAAATCGTGCCGATCACAGCGCAGATGGCCGTCGTCAACAAAGAAACCAAGGAAGTCACTTACAAGGAAGTGACGTTGAGCAAGGACGAAGGCAACCGCCCCAGCACGACGCTGGCTGATCTCGCCGCTCTCGCCCCGGTCATCGAAGGCGGCTGCATCACCGGCGGCAACGCCAGCCAATTGTCGGACGGCGCCTCGGCCTGCGTGCTGATGGAGAGCAAGCTCGCCGAAAAGCGCGGCCTGCAGCCGCTCGGAATCTATCGCGGCATGGCGGTCGCCGGCTGCGCGCCGGAAGAAATGGGCATCGGCCCGGTCTACGCCATCCCGAAGCTGCTCAAGCTGCACGGCCTCAAGGTCGATGACATCGGCCTGTGGGAGCTGAACGAGGCCTTCGCGGTGCAGGCGCTCTATTGCCGCGACCACCTCGGCATCGATCCCGACAAATACAATGTCGACGGCGGCGGCATTTCCATCGGCCACCCATACGGCATGACCGGCGCGCGCCTCGTGGGCCACGCGCTGATCGAGGGCAAGCGTCGCGGCGTCAAATATGTCGTCATCACCATGTGCATCGGCGGCGGCATGGGCGCGGCCGGCCTGTTCGAAGTCGCGTAACGAGAAAAAGCCCTCCGCCGTTTCGCGGCGGAGGGCTTTGGATTGGCGTGGCCTCAGCCCTCGGCCACCTGCTTGCGCAATTCGTATTTCAGAATCTTGCCCGTGGTGTTGCGCGGCAGGGCCGGGACGATTTCAAGCCGCTGCGGCAGCTTGTAACGCGCCAGCTTCTCGCCGGCGAAAGCGCGCAAGGCTTCGAGATCGAGCGTCTGGTCGGGCTTGAGCGCCACGACGGCGACGACGATCTCGCCCCATTTTTCATCCGGTTTGCCGACGGCTGCGACTTCCGCAATCGCCGGATGTGAGGCGAGCACGCTTTCGACCTCGGCCGGATAAACGTTCTCGCCGCCGGAAATGATCATGTCCTTGATGCGGTCGGCGATGGTCAGATAGCCCTCGTCGTCGAGAAAGCCGATATCGCCGGTGCGAAACCAGCCCTCGCCGTCGATGACGGCCGCCGTCGCCGCCGGCTGTTTCCAATAGCCCGCCATGATATTGGGGCCGCGCACGCAGATTTCGCCGCGCGCCAAAGGCTCGTCGACGCGCCGGCCGGCGGCGTCGATCAGCTTCACCTCCGTGAACAGCGGCGGCACGCCGGACGAGCCGAGCTTGGTCAGCGCCAGTTCGGGCGCGAGGAAGGACACCATCGGCGCCGTCTCGGTCAGGCCGTAGCCCTGCTGGATCGGCATGCCGCGCGAGCCGTAGAGCCGCAAAAGCGGCTCGGGGCACGGCGCGCCGCCGCAAACGAAGGAGCGCATGCTCGACAGATCGGTCGTCGCGAAAGACGGATGCTGGCTCATGAACAGGAACATGGCCGGCACCGCGAACATCGTCGTCACTTTATGTTCGGCGATGGCGGCGATGGCCTTGCCCGGATCGAAGGCGGAATGAATGACGATCTCGCCGCCCTTTTGCAGCGTGATCAGCGTCAGCACATTAAGTCCGCCGATATGGAACAAGGGCGCGGCGGTCAGCGTCACATCGTCCTGCAACACGTCGAGCGCGTGCAGCGCATTGGTGTTGTTCCACCAGAGATTCGCATGCGTCAGCATCGCGCCCTTCGGCCGCCCCGTCGTGCCCGAGGTGTACATGATGACCGCGACGTCGTCGGGGCCGACGCGCACTTGCTCGGCCGCCGGCGCGCCCGCCGCTTCAAGCGGCTCCCAGCCGGGCGTGGCGCCCTCGACGGAAAACCAGGCCGAGACGCTCGACAATTCGCCGCGCACGCTTTCCGCGACGGGGCGCAGATTCTGATCGACGATCAAAACCGTCGCGCCGGCGTCGTTGAGGATATAGGCGATTTCCGGCCCGGACAGGCGGAAGTTGAGCGGCACGAAAGACGCCCCGATCCGCGCCGAGGCGAACATCGCAATGATGAAGGCCGGATGGTTGAGGCCGAGATAGGCGACGCGTGCGCCGCGCTCGACGCCGGCGGCGCGCAGCCGCGCGGCAAGCGCCTCGACGCGCGCCTGCGTCTCGCCATAGCTCAGCGTCTTGCCTTCAAAAGTCAGGCACTTGCGCTTCGGCGTGCGCGCCGCGCGCTGCGCAAACCAGTTCGCCAATCCAATATCCGGCATCGCCATCTGTTCATTCCTCCCGGGGGCGGGCGACTCTTATGGCCGTTCTCCGCGCGTTGTCCGCGGCCATCGTGGCGTGACCGGCGAGGAATGCAAGATAGAAGAGCCTGCGCCGCGCCGACTTGCGCGAAGGGGCTGGCGCCGGCGTGGTGGGTGGGCGCGTGGCGCGAAAGAGAGTTCCATATAGGGCGTTATGCGAATCGAACGTGACGACAAGTGATCGTCAGAGCAATTTGCAGTGTCCATCGATGTTATCGTTCTGGGTTCCAAGAAGTCCATGATCTTGATGACGCGCAAGCTTTGTTAGCGGATCTCCAACGCGCTCCCACAATATCCTCTGCTTTTCTTCCGAGCTGATATCCATCTTGTCCAGCAGATCGTAGAACTCTTTAATCACCCCAACCCTCTCCCGCTCTGCTTGGAGCCGCAGTATTTTAAGTTCCATTTCGGCTCGCTCTTTTTCTGATTTCCATCGCCACTCTTTGTCCTTTATTCTCTCATGACGATCCTTCAGATATTCTCTGAGCTGTTGAAGGGGATTGAGGGAGCCGATTAACTCGATCCAGCCAGGAGACTGAATTGTGATCCTACTAATTTCGAGTTGATCAGGTGGATAAACGTTCTCAGGCCGCAATTGATTAATTCGGGAATCGGCATAGAAAAGCTCAGGAGAAAAAAATTCTATCGGCCATGGCCCTCGCCTCCGCAAATACCGAACCCACTCCCGCGACGGCAGTTGATAGATTGCAAGATACGCGCCTTCGAGATCGCTCAAGAAAGAACTGAATTCCGAGATCGTCGCTCCGCGCTCAAGGTTGAGCTTAACTGTCCCTCGTTCGCGTTCGATCATTGCCCCGCCTCCGTTGTTCCCTTGTTTTGTCGATCATCCCCGACTTGCTTGCAAGTGATGCGCTCGGCTGCAGTGCACACTCTGTGCAAATCTCAAGAATCATGCGCAAACCGTCGCCCTTTGATGGATAAACCTCTTTTGTATGCATAAATCAGATGCAAAACAGATTCATCGCCTCAGAGCAAGGTATGAAAAATCCATACCACTGTATATGCTCCCCGACAGGAGGGCCACGCATGTCGAACGTCGAGAAGCGCAGCTTCAGCTTGCCGCCCGAACACGCAGCTTTCATCGACCGGCTGGTCGCTTCGGGGGCTTACGCCTCGGGCAGCGAAGTCATCCGTGCGGGGCTTCGCGCCCTGCAAGAACGCGACGCCGCCGTCGAACGTTGGCTGCGCGATGAGGTCGTTCCGGTTTTCGACGCCATGAAAGCTGATCCGTCGCGTGGTATTCCCGCTGCCGATGTTTTTGACATGGTGCGGGCGCGCCACGCTGAACGGCTGAAATCAGGCGCATGAAAAGTCGCGACGTGATTTTCTCGCCTGAGGCGAGGGACGACATTCTTCGAATGTATGACCAGATCGCGGATCGTGTCGGAATGTCCGTCGCGCTTGGTTATATCGAACGGCTGGAGGCCTATTGCCTTCGTCTCGATTTGGCCTCCGAACGTGGCAGCCGGCGCGACGATATTCGCGCGGGTCTGCGGATCGTTGGTTTCGAGCGTCGTGTGACAGTCGCATTTTCCGTGGACGAAAACGTCGCAACAATTCTCCGCCTGTTTCACGGCGGCCAGAATTGGGAGGAGATCATGCGATGATCCTGCCATGGCGCCGCAGGCGCTGCGCGGCGTCTCGACGCAAGCCCGGCTGACGGAAGCGCGCCTAGACTGGCCCTGCACATCGCTTCCGGGGAACGCCGTTGGCCAGTCCGTTTTACACCGAAGAGCACGAGGCCTTCCGCGCCGTCGTCCGTCGCTTCGTGCAGAAAGAGATCGAGCCCTACGCCACGCAATGGGACGAGGCGGAGGGGTTTCCGCGCGAACTCTACGAAAAGGCCGCCGCCATCGGCCTGCTCGGCCTCGGCTTTCCCGAGGAATATGGCGGAACGCCCGCCGATCTTTTCATGTGGATCATCGTCGCGCAGGAGCTGGCCCGCCCCGGCGCCGGCGGCGTTTCGGCGAGCCTCTTGTCGCATTCGATCGGCGCGCCGCCCATCGCGCGCGCGGGCTCCGACGCCCTGAAGCGCGCCGTTCTGCCGGACATTATCGCGGGCAGGAAAATCTCGGCTCTTGCCATCACCGAGCCCGGCGGCGGCTCCGACGTCGCCAATCTGCGCACGAAAGCGCGACGCGACGGCGACCATTATCTCGTCTCGGGCGAGAAGACCTTCATCACGTCGGGCATGCGCGCCGATTACATCACGACCGCCGTGCGCACCGGGGGCGAGGGCCCCTCGGGCGTCAGCCTGCTGCTCATCCCTGGCGACAGCCCCGGCCTCTCCCGCACGCCCTTGAAGAAAATGGGCTGGTGGGCGTCGGACACCGCGACGCTGCATTTCGACAATGTGCGCGTGCCGGCCGGCAACCTGCTCGGACCCGAGGGCGCGGGCTTCCTCGTCATCATGCAGAATTTCAATTCCGAGCGCCTGACCATGACGGCCGGCTGCGCCGAGGCCGCCCGCGTCTGCCTCGAAGAGGCGACGGCCTACGCCAAGGAGCGGCAGACCTTCGGCAAGCCGCTCGTCAAACATCAGGTCATCCGCCACAAGCTCGTCGATATGGCGCAGCGCATCGCCGCGACGCAGGCTTTGCTCGAAACGCTGGCGTGGCGCGTGCAGAACGGCGAGAATCCGATCGCCGAAATCTGCATGGCGAAAAATCAGGCGACGCAGACGCTCGCCTTCTGCGCCTCCGAGGCGGTGCAGATTTTCGGCGGCGCCGGCTTCATGCGCGGCGCCAAGGTCGAGCGCATTTATCGCGAAGTGAAGGTCAACGCCATCGGCGGCGGCGCGGAGGAGATCATGAAAGATCTCGCCAGCCGTCAGATGGGACTTTGAACGAGAAGAGGCCGACATGCTTTTCACGCCAGACCATGACGAGATGCGCCGCACCATCCGCAAATTCGTCGACAGCGAAATCAATCCCCATGTCGACGAATGGGAAGCGGCGGGCATTTTCCCGGCTCACGAATTATTCAAGAAGCTGGGAAATCTCGGCCTGCTCGGCCTCAACAAGCCGGTCGAATACGGCGGTCAGGGGCTCGATTATTCCTGGGCGCTCGCCATGGCCGAAGAGCTTGGCGCGACCCATTGCGGCGGCGTGCCGATGGGCATCGGCGTGCAGACCGACATGGCGACGCCGGCGCTCGCCCGCTATGGCTCGGACGCATTGAAACGCGAGTTTCTCGCGCCCTCCATTTCCGGCGATTACGTCGCCTGCATCGGCGTCTCCGAACCCGGCGCCGGATCGGACGTGGCCTCCATCAAGACGAATGCGCGCTCGGACGGCGACGATTACGTCATCAACGGCGGCAAGATGTGGATCACCAATTCCACGCAGGCCGACTGGGTGTGCCTGCTCGCCAATACCGGCGATGGCCCGGCGCATCGCAACAAGTCGCTGATCTGCGTGCCGATGGACGCCAAGGGCGTCGAGCGCGGCAAGCGCATCGACAAGATCGGCATGCGCTGCTCCGACACCGCCCCCATTCACTTCACCGACGTGCGCGTGCCCAAGCGCAACCGCATCGGCGAGGAAGGCATGGGCTTCACCTATCAGATGATCCAGTTTCAGGAAGAGCGGCTTTGGGGCGCCGCCGCTGGTCTGAAATCCATGGAATACATCATCGGCGAGACCATCGCCTACACGCGCCAGCGCAAGGCCTTCGGCAAGTCGATCCTCGACAATCAGGTCGTGCATTTCCGTCTCGCCGAAATGCAGACCGAGATCGAAGCCTTGCGCGCCCTGATTTATCGCGCCGGCGAGGAACTCGTCGCCGGCCAGGACGTGACCAAGCTCGCCACCATGGCCAAGCTCAAATGCGGCCGCCTGCAGCGCGAGGTCGGCGACGGCTGCATGCAATATTGGGGCGGCATGGGCTACACCAACGAAACGCCGGTGACGCGCTTCTACCGCGACGGCCGCCTCACCTCCATCGCCGGCGGCGCCGACGAGGTGATGCTCGGCATTCTCTGCAAGATGATGGGCACGCTGCCCGGCTCCGTGAAAGGCTGACGCGCGATGCAGCTTTATCATTGCCTCTCCGCCCGCTCCTTCCGTCCCTTATGGATGCTGGAGGAAATGGGCCTGCCCTATGACTTGAAGGTGCTGCCGTTCCCGCCCCGCGCCTTCGACAAGAGCTATTTCGAGATCAATCCGCTCGGCACCGTGCCCTTCCTCATCGACGGCGCGGCGCGGATGAGCGAATCCGCCGCCATCTGCCAATATCTCGGCGTCAAATATGGGCCGACGCCGCTCGCTGTGACCCCGGACGAGCCGGGGTACCCGCTCTATATCAACTGGCTCGCCATGAGCGACGCGACGCTCACCTTCCCGCAGACGCTGGTGCTGCGCTACCGCATGCTGGAGCCGCAAGAGCGTCGCCAGCCGCAGGTCGCCGAGGATTACGAAAAATGGTTCCTCGGCCGCATGCGCGCCGTCGAGACAGCCATGGAGAAGGGCGACTATCTTTGCGCCGGCCGCTTCACCGCCGCCGACATTGCGGTCGGCTATGCGGCGATGCTGGCCGAAATCATCGGCCTTGCGCCGCAATTCACCCCCGGCGTCGCGGCCTGGTGGGAGCGCCTGAAGCAGCGCGACGGTTATAGGCGCGCGCTGACAGCCCAAAGCGTCGCGGCCAAGGCTCAGGGCGTGCCCTCGTGGACGCCCAAGGCGTGAAACCGGGGTCTGGCGCGGCGGCGCGCGACGTGTATTCTTTCGAGCCAGGGCGAACGGCGCGCCAAGACGCTGGAATATCGCCCGTGGAGGAACGGATGAAGGCGTCACACGCAGCGGCGCAAGGCGCCAGCGGCCGGTTCATGCTGATCGGGGCGGAGCGCGTGCTCTACGCGGGCCTGCTCGGTCGACCAAAGGAGCGCAGTTTCTGCGGCCCTTCGATCTATGTCTCGCTCGCCGGCGAATTGCATCTGACCGCGCGCGGCCAACGCCAGACGGCTGAATGTTTCCTTGTGCCGGCTTTCGCGCCGCATCGCATCGAGAGCGACCATCCCAATATTCTCAATCTCATCATCGAACCCGAGAGCGTCGACCCGGACGCCTTGGCCGATCTCGGCTTCAGCGCCGCCGCGCCGCAACCGGGCGACCTGACCGAAGCCTTCCGCGCCGGCTACCGGGCGCGCGTCTCCGGCGCGGAGCCGGCGCCGCTCGCGACGGCGGCCATCGACCGCGCTTTTCTCGGCGGCGCGCTGCCCCCGCGCCGACTCGACCCGCGCATCGCCCGCGTCGTCGCCTTCTTGCGCGAAAGCGACGACGCCAACACACCGGCGGCCGATTGCGCCGCCCTGGCGAAACTGTCGCTGTCGCGTTTTCTGCATCTGTTCAAGCAGGAAACCGATACGCCCTTCCGCACGTTCAGGGCGTGGAAGCGCGCGCGCCGCCTGCTCGCCTTCGCCAACGAGCCGGCCAATCTCGCGCATCTGGCGCTCGACATCGGCTACCCGGATTCGACGCATTTCTCGCATTCGATCCGCAAGTTCTACGGATTGAAACCGAGCGCCATTCTCTCCGGCTCACGCGATCTCGCGATCTATCAAAGCTGACGTCAGGCCAGCCAATTTTCGCAAGACCGCGCGCGCGCGCGCTGCTTGGATCGCGGCATGAGAGATCCTCGCGCGGAGTCCTGCCGGCCATGAGCAAAACCATCATCACCTGTGCGCTGAACGGCGTGCTGACCGATCCCAAGCAGCACAATGTCCCCGTGACGCCGGAGGAGATGGCGAAGGAGGCCAGGGCCGCCTATGACGCCGGCGCGGCGATGATGCATGTGCATCTGCGCCAGCAGGGCCCCGGCAAAGGTCACCTGCCCTCGTGGGATCCGGCCGTCTCGCGCGAGATCACGCAAGCCATTCGCGAGGCCTGCCCCGGCGTCATCATCAATCATACGACGGGCGTCGTCGGCCCGGACTATTCCGGCTCCCTCGCCTGCATCCGCGAGACGAAGCCGGAGATCGCCGCCTGCAACGCCGGCTCGCTCAATTATCTCAAGGCCAAGGCGGACGGAACATGGGCCTGGCCGCCGATGCTGTTCGACAACACGGTCGAAAAGGTCCAGCACTTCCTCGACGCGATGGCGGACGCCGGCGCATTGCCGGAATTCGAATGTTTCGATGTCGGCATCGTGCGCTGCGTCGGCATGTATCGCCAGACCGGCATGTACAAGGGGCCGCTCGAATATAATTTCGTCATGGGCGTCTCGTCCGGCATGCCCGCCGACACCGATCTTCTGCCGATCCTGCTGAAACTGATCGAGCCCGGTTCGAACTGGCAGGCGACGATCATCGGCCGCGCCGAAATCTGGCCGGTGCATCGCCGCGTCGCCGAGCTCGGCGGCTTCCTGCGCACGGGCCTCGAAGACACGTTCTATCTGCCCGACGGCGCCAAGGCGACCTCGAACGGCCAGCTCATCGACGCCATGGCGAAAATCGCCCGCGAATCCGGCCGCGAGATCGCAAGCCCCGCCGAGGCGCGCGCAATGCTGAAACTCTCGGCCTGACCGGCCGCATCAGTTGTCGAACCTTTGGGAGGAGGACGGCATGAGCGATCTTGCAGCGACAGGCGGCGTGAGCGGGCCGGGACAAATCGGCCGCGTCGCCATCGGGGACATTCTGCGGCGCACGGCCCGCCGGCACCCCAACCGCATCTGCATCACCGACGGCGCGCGACGCGTGACTTACGCCGAGATCGAGCGCGACGCCAACCGCTTCGCCAACGCGCTGATCGCGCGCGGCCTCAAGCCCGGCGACAAGGTTTCCACCTTCACCAACAATTCCGCCGACATGGTCAAGGCGCTGTTCGGCATGCACCGCGCCGGGTTGGTCTGGGTTCCGATCAACACCATGCTGCCGCCGCACGAGGTCGATTACATCCTCGACCACGCCGGGGTGAGGTTCGCGCTGATCGACGATTATATCTACGCCCAGCCGCCGCAACGCGAAATGCTGCAAAAACGCGGGCTGGATCTCATGGGCGTCAATCTCGCCGGCCAATGCGCCGCGCTCGGCCTGAGCGAATTCAACGCCGCGCTCGAAGGCCAGTCCGAGAACGAACCCGACGTCGAGATCGGCGACCGCGATCTCGCCATGATCATCTACACCAGCGGCACGACCTCGCGGCCGAAAGGCGCGATGCACGGCCATCTCGCCGTCGTCATGGCGGCCATGAGCAACGCCGTCGAACGCATGACGACGCGCGACGACGGCATCACCGGACAATTGCCGTTGTTCCATTGCGCCGGCCACATCCTGCTGCTGACGCAGATCGTCGTCGGCGCGAAAATGGCGCTGATGCGCGGCTTCGATCCGCTCGTCGCGATGGAGACGATCCAGCGTGAGAAGCTGAAGACTTTCGTTGGCCTGCCGCTGATGTATCAGGCGATCCTCGATCACCCGAAGCGCGCCGAATACGACCTCTCCTCGCTCGAACTCTGCATCTACGCCATGGCGCCGATGGGCCGGCCGATGCTGGAGCGCATCGTCGCCGAAATGTGCCCGAATGTCGTGCTCTCGTCCGGTCAGACGGAAATGTATCCGGCGACCACCATGTCGCAGCCCGACCGCGCGCTCGCGCGCTTCGGCAATTATTGGGGCGAGTCGTTGCTGATCAACGAAAGCGCGATCATGGACGATGAGGGAAATATCCTGCCGGCCAACACGGTCGGCGAACTGGTGCATCGCGGCCCCAACGTCATGCTCGGCTATTACAAGGATGCCGCGTCGACCGCAGCGTCGCGCAAATTCGGCTGGCACCATACCGGCGATCTGGCGCTGATCGACGAGCACGGCGAAATCCTGTTCATCGACCGCAAGAAAGACATCATCAAGACAGGCGGCGAGAATGTGCCTTCGGTGAAAATCGAGGAGACATTGCTGGCCCACCCCGCCGTGATGAACGCCGCCGTCGTCGGTCTGCCGCACAAGCAATGGGGCGAGGCCGTCTCGGCTTTCGTCACGCTGAAGCCCGGCGCGGAGGCGAGCGAGGACGACATCGCCGCCTTCTGCCGCGATCGCCTCGGCGGCTTTCAGGCGCCGAAACTCGTGCGCATCCTCGCCGCCATGCCAACCACTGCGACAGGCAAATTGCGCAAGGTCGAATTGCGCGAATCCTATCGCGACGCCTTCTCGAACGACTGAAACGAAACATGGCGATTATCGAAAGCCTCATCTCTGCGTCGAACGACGCCTTTCAGGCCAACAGCGCCGGCATGCTGGCGCTGATCGAGCGGCTGCGCGCCATCGAGGAACGCACGCGCGCCAAATCGGCGGCGCAACGCGAACGATTCCACAAACGCGGGCAATTGCTGCCGCGCGAGCGCGTGGCGCTGCTGCTCGATCCCGGCGCGCCCTTCCTCGAATTGTCGACGCTGGCCGGTTTCCGCATGGATGTTGCCGACGCCGAAAAAAGCGTGCCGGGCGGCGGCCTCATCGCCGGCGTTGGCTATGTGCGCGGCGTGCGCTGCATGATCGCCTGCAACGACGCGGCCATCGACGCCGGCGCATTGCAGCCCATGGGCCTCGACAAGGTTCTGCGCGTGCAGGAGATGGCGCTCGAAAACAAATTGCCCTACGTGCAACTCGTCGAGAGCGCCGGCGCCAATCTGTTGCGCTACCGCGTCGAGGATTTCGTGCGCGGCGGCAACCTGTTCCGCAATCTCGCGCGGCTCTCCGCCGCCGGCCTGCCCGTCGTCACCGTCACGCATGGCTCATCGACCGCCGGCGGCGCCTATCAAACGGGTCTCTCCGATTACATCGTCATGGTGCGCGGCCGCACCCGCGCCTTTCTCGCCGGTCCGCCGTTGCTGAAAGCCGCCACGGGCGAGATCGCCACCGAGGAGGAACTCGGCGGCGCGGAGATGCATACGAGCGTCTCCGGCCTTGGCGATTATCTCGCCGAGGACGACCGCGACGCCATCCGCATCGCGCGCGACATCGTCGGCTCGCTCGACTGGAATGGCGAAGCCGCAGCGTCACGCGACTTCCGCCCGCCGCGATATGACGCGCAAGAACTGCTGGGCGTGATGCCCACCGATCACAAGCGCCCTGTCGACATGCGCGAGATCATCGCGCGCATTGTCGATGATTCCGATTTCCTTGAATTCTCGGATCGCTACGGCGCCGCAACCGTTTGCGGCCACGCGCGGATCGAAGGCCACGCCGTCGGTTTCATCACCAACAACGGTCCCATCGACGTGGAAGGCGCCAACAAGGCGACGCATTTCATTCAGGCCTGCTGCCAGTCGCGCACGCCGATCGTCTATCTGCACAACACCACCGGCTATATGGTCGGCCGCGCCTATGAAGAAGCCGGCATGATCAAGCACGGGTCGAAAATGATTCAGGCCGTCACCAGCGCCGACGTGCCGCAGATCACGATTCATTGCGGCGCGAGTTTCGGCGCCGGCAATTACGGCATGTGCGGACGCGGCTTCCATCCGCGCTTCTGCTTTTCCTGGCCAAGCTCGAAGACCGCAGTGATGGGCGGCGAACAGGCCGCCGAGACCATGGCCATCGTCATGGAGGCTGGCGCCGTGCGCAAGGGCGCAGCCCTCGATCCCGAGCAGATCGGCAAGATGAAGGCCGGCGTCGTGCATCTCTTCGACAGCCAGATGGACGTGTTCTCGACCAGCGCGCGCCTGCTCGACGACGGCGTCATCGACCCGCGCGACACGCGCGCCGTGCTGGCGCAGACGCTCGCGATTTGCCGCGAGGCCGAAGCGCGTCAGCCCAGACGCATGCAATTCTCCGTGGCGCGGCCGTGAGGGCGAGACGATGACGAAAACGCCCTTCAGAAAAATCCTCATCGCCAATCGCGGCGAGATCGCCTTGCGCGTCATGCGCACGGCGCGTGACATGGGATATGCGACCGTCGCTGTCTATTCCGACGCCGACATGGCAAGCCCGCATGTGCGCTTCGCCGATCAGGCCGTGCGCATCGGCGCTGCGGCGCCTGCGGCCTCCTATCTCAACATCGCCGCCATCGTCGCGGCGGCGCAAGCGAGCGGCGCCGACGCCGTGCATCCGGGCTACGGCTTTCTCGCCGAAAACGCCGCATTCGCGCAGGCCTGCCGCGACGCCGGCCTCGTCTTCATCGGCCCCTCGCCCGAAGCCATCCGCGCCATGGGCGACAAGGCCGGCGCCAAGGCGCTGATGCGCCAGGCCGGCGCGCCGGTGACGCCCGGCTACGACGGCGACGACCAGTGCGCCGAAACGCTGGCGCGCGAAGCCGGGCGCATTGGCTATCCAGTGATGATCAAGGCCTGCGCCGGCGGCGGCGGACGCGGCATGCGCCTCGTCGAACGCGCGGAGGACTTCGCCGCCGCGCTCGCCAGCGCGCAATCGGAGGCGCAGCACGCCTTCGGCGACTCCCGCGTCTTGCTCGAGCGCGCCATCGTCGAGCCGCGTCATATCGAAATCCAGATCGTCGCGGACCGTCACGGAAATTGCGTTCATCTTGGCGAACGCGATTGCTCGGTGCAGCGCCGTCACCAGAAGATCATCGAGGAAGCGCCCTCGCCCGCCGTCTCGGAAGACTTGCGCGCACGCATGGGCGAGGCCGCCGTGACCGCCGCGAAAGCGGTCGGCTACGAAGGCGCCGGCACGCTCGAATTCCTGCTCGACCGCAATGGCGACTTCTATTTCATGGAGATGAACACGCGGCTTCAGGTCGAGCATCCGGTGACGGAGGCGATCACTGGACTCGATCTCGTCGCGCTGCAATTGCTCGTCGCAGCTGGCGAGGAACTGCCGCTGGCGCAGGACGACGTCGAATTCCTCGGCCACGCGATTGAAGCGCGCCTCTGCGCCGAGGATCCTGCCGCCGATTTCCTGCCGCAGGCGGGCAAGCTCGGGCTCTGGTGCGCGCCGCCAGACCTGCGCGTCGAAACCGCGCTCGAATCCGGCGCGGAGATTTCGCCTTTCTACGATTCCATGGTCGCCAAGATCATCGCCCATGCGCCGACGCGCGACGAGGCCATCCGCAAGCTGGCGAGCGGCCTCGATCAAACCGCCGCCCTCGGCGTCGCGACCAACGCCGGCTTTCTGACGCGCTGTCTGCGCCATCCGGTTTTCACCGCCGGCGACGCCACCACGGCCTTCATCGCGCAACGCCGCGAGACGCTGCTCGCGCCGCAAAGCAGCGGGGCGCCCGACGCATTGCTTGCGGCCCTGCTTGTCTATCTCACGCACGAGCACAATCGATATAGCGCGCAAGGCCGCTCGCTTGCGCCGGAACTGCCAATTCCGTTACGGCTCGAAATCGACGGCAAGGCCCGCGAAATCGGCTTTCATCGCGCCCGCAACGGCGACTACGTCAGCGACGACAGCGGCGAACGCCACATGCTTGCGGTGGAGAATTTCGGCGCCGACGCGATCCGCTTCCGCTTCGATGGCATTGGCGAAACGGCGCGCTTCTGGCGGCGCGACGACACGCTTTTCGTGCTGCATCATGGCCGCACCTTCGCGGCGCGCGATCTGACATTGGCGCCCGCCTTGCGCGGCGGCGCGGCTGGGGGCGACGGCAAGCTGCGCGCCGCCATGGCCGGCCGCGTCGTGGCGCTGCTCGCCGCGGTCGGCGATGAGGTGACGGCGGGTCAACCCATTCTCACGCTCGAAGCGATGAAGATGGAGCATGTGCATCGCGCCCCCGTCGCCGGCAAATTGACGGCGCTGCACGCCGTCGTTGGCGATCAGGCGACAATGGGCCGCGTGCTCGCCGAAATCGAGCCGGCCGCGCAGGGGGAATAAGCAAGGGGAATAAGCAAGGGGGACAAAATGTCCGACGCCGTTCTCATCGAAAAGCGCGGGGCCGCGTTGTGGCTCACGATCAACCGGCCCGACAAGCGCAACGCCATCAACACGGAAGTCGTCGCAGGGCTTGCGGCAGGTTACGAGCAGGCGCACGCCGACGACGACGTGCGCGTCATCGTGCTGACGGGCGCCGGCGACAAGGCGTTCTGCGCCGGCGGCGATCTCAATCCGGGCGCGGCCTTTGTTTTCGATTTCTCGCAGCCGAGCGGCGCCTATGCCGATCTCCTGCGCCGCTCGCAGGCGGCGACGAAACCAGCCGTCGCCCGCATCAACGGCGTCTGCATGGCCGGCGGCATGGGGCTGTTGTGTATGGCCGACATGGCGATTGCAACGGACGACGCCATATTCGGCTTGCCGGAAGTGAAGATCGGCGTCTTTCCGATGCAGGTGCTGAGCCTGTTGCAACGCCTCGCTCCACCGCGCGTCGTGCGCGAATGGTGTCTGACGGGCGAGCCCTTCGACGCGAAGGCAGCGCGTGAAGCCGGCCTCGTCAATCATATCGTTCCGCGCGCCGAACTCGACGCCAGAACGGATTGGCTCGTCGCCCGCCTCGCCGACAAATCGCCAAGCGCCATGCGGCGCGGCAAATATGCGCTTTCGGCCATCGCCGACATGAGCTTCGCGCAGGCGATCGCCTTCACCGAAAGCCAGATCGCGCTGGCCGCGCTGACGGAAGACGCGAAAGAGGGGCTGGCGTCTTTCGTCGAGAAACGAAAGCCGAAATGGACGGGGCGTTAGAGCATATTCCGAAAAAGTTGCAGACTTCTTCGATCAGAATATGCGGTGAAAAATGAAAGAGGACGAGAGCCGCGGCGCGGAAAAAAGCTGAATGGCTCCAACCGGCGCGCTTTACCAGAAGTCCGGCTTCGCCTGCGCCAGACGTCCGCCGAGCCGCACCGGCGCGATCTTCGTCGCAAGCCCGTTCTTGCCCGTCTCAACTGCGACGCCGCACAGGGTCGCGGGCCCGTTCGCCGGCTCGAAACGCGAGCCGGGCAGCTTGCGCGTGAAGCGGCGGATCGGCTCCTCCTTGTCCATGCCGATGACGGAATCGTAATCGCCCGTCATGCCCGCGTCAGTGAGAAACGCAGTGCCGCCCGGCAGGATTTGCGCGTCCGCCGTGGGCACATGCGTGTGCGAGCCGACGACCATCGAAACGCGCCCGTCGCAGAAATGCGCCATGGCCTGCTTCTCGCTCGTCGTCTCGGCATGCATGTCGATGACGAAAGCGTCGCAGGCGAGTCCGAGCGGACAGATGGCGATCTCGCGTTCGGCCGCCGCGAACGGATCGTCGAGCGGGTCCATGAAAATGCGCCCGAGCAGATTCATCACGAGCACGCGCTCGCCCTTGTCCGTCTCGATGAGATTGGCGCCGCGCCCCGGCGTGCCGACGGGGTAATTCAGCGGCCGGATCAGCCGCGGCTGCCGTTCGATGAAAACCAGCGCCTCGCGCTGATCCCAGGCGTGATTGCCAAGCGTGACGCAATCGGCGCCGGCGGCGATGAATTCATCGCAGATCGCCTCGGTGATGCCGAAGCCGCCGGCCGCATTCTCGCCGTTGATGATGACGCAATCGAGCTTCCAGTCGCGCTTCAGTCCGGGCAGGCGCGACAGCACCGCCTCGCGCCCCGCGCGTCCGACAACGTCGCCGATGAACAACAGCCGCATTCACGCCCCCGCGCAGGAAATGGTTTCGCCTTCCGTTAGCACGAAATCGAGCTGCGCGTCGTGCGCCTCGGCGGGAATTTCGGGCGTTTCCTGCGTCGCGAAGGCGAGGCCGGCGTAAACGGGCCGCGCGCCGGCGCAACGCAAGGCCGCAAGCGTCCTGTCGTAGAAACCGCCGCCATAGCCGATGCGCCGCCCGGCTCGGTCGAAAGCGGCCAGCGGCGCGAAGATCAGATCGGGGATCATCTCCGGCGCAGCCGGGCCCGGCTCGCGCACGCCGAAGGAGGCCGCGACCAGCGCCTCGCCCGGCCGCCAGCGGCGGAAGAGCAGCGGCTGTTCCTTGCCGGCCATGACGGGCAACATCGTCTCGACGCCGGCGCGGGCGAGCGCAGCCATGAGCGGCAGGCAATCGAGTTCATCGCGCATCGGCATGTAGAGCGCCGCGCGCGCCGCGCCGACGGCCCGCGACAGCGCGAGCCCGCGCACGGCGATGGCGTCTGCGGCGGCCTGTCGCGCCTCAGGCGGCAAAGCGGCGCGGCGGGCGAGGCCGGCCATTCGTATCTCGGATTTGGAGGAAAACGGCATGAATCAACGCCGGGTGAAGGCTGCGGGGCCGCAAAAGCCGTGGGACATCGATCCCGGGAAACCTACAACGTAGGTGGGCGCCGTGTTGCCCAAGCCCACAGGCAAGGACAGGGACAGCTCCCTTAGGATCGATAAGGCCCCGGGAATACTATCCTCACGCACCCCGCAGCTCCGCGCCCCCAATGTAGGGCGGTCAGACGCGCCGCGCCAGTCCTATCCGCGCCCGTTGAGCCCCTGCGCCACCCGCTCGATGCGCGCCGCCGCCTCGCCCAGGGCGTCCGCCAGCCGATTCGACAGGGCGACATGCTCTGCCGAAGCGCCGGCGCCCGCGTCGCGCAAGGACGCAAGATCGGCCTCAAGCGCCGCGACCCGCCGCTGCGCCTCGGACAATTCATCGGCGATGGTCAGCGCCGCCATCACGGTGATGCGTTGATCGCCGATCTCGCCGAAACTGCCGCGCAATTCGGAAATCTTGCCATCGACCATGCGGGCGAGGGCCATCAGATGCGGCTCCTCGCCTTCGCCGCAGGCGAGCCGGTAGGCGCGCCCGCCGATGGTCACGGAAACCTGCGCCATGGCCGCTCCTTACCCCTGCCCCGGCGCGACCGCGCCGAGAACGTCGCGAATGGCGTTTTGCGCCCGCTCCAGCCGGCGCGACGCCTCGACATTGGCGTGTTCGAGCGCCCGCGAACGCGCCGTGGCGCCGTCGAGTTCGACCGCGAGCCGGGCGCGGTCATCCTGCATCACGCTGAGTTCGGTCTCCAGATTGGAGCGCGCGGCGTCAACGCCGGCGCGCCGATCCGCCGCCGCCTCGAGTTGATCGAGGGCGGAAGAAAGGCGCTTCAGCGCGGCGTCGAGGCGGTCTGACGGACCCATGAAACGATTCCCGTATCTTGCGACATTAGGCGTAAGCCATGCGCGGGCGTCAATCGTGGGCTCCGCTTTGCGTTGACAGGGGGGGATGACCTGTTATCAAGCCCGCCAATAGCGCTTTCCCTGACAATCCGCGCTCGGCCAGCCGGCGCGCGCAGCGAACGGACCCAACAATGGCATCTCAGGCGACCTCCCAGGACATGGCCAACGCGATCCGCGCCCTCGCCATGGACGCGGTGGAAAAGGCGAAATCCGGCCACCCCGGCCTGCCGCTCGGCGCGGCCGACATCGCCACGGTTCTCTTCACCAAAGTGCTGAAATACGACGCCGCGGCCCCGAATTGGGCCGATCGCGATCGTTTCGTGCTCTCCGCCGGCCACGGCTCGATGCTGCTCTACGCCCTGCTCTACCTGACGGGCGAGAAGAGCATGACGATCGACGAGATCAAGAATTTCCGCCAGATCGGCTCGAAAACCCCCGGTCACCCGGAATACCGCCACACCCCCGGCGTCGAGATGACGACCGGCCCGCTGGGTCAGGGCATCGCCTCGGCCGTCGGCATAGCCATGGCCGAGCGCATGCTCGCCGCCGAATTCGGCGACGTGGTCGACCATTACACCTATGTGCTCGCCGGCGACGGCTGCCTGATGGAGGGCGTCTCGCAGGAGGCGATTTCGCTGGCCGGCCATCTGAAACTGTCGAAAATGATCGTCCTGTGGGACGACAACGGCATTTCCATCGACGGCCCGATCTCGGTCGCCGATTCGACCGATCAGATCATGCGGTTCAAGGCCTCGGGCTGGAACACGCTGCGTTGCGACGGCCATGACCATGGGGCCATCCTGCGCGCTATCCGCAAGGCGCAGAAGTCGGACCGCCCGACCCTCATCGCCTGCAAGACCACCATCGGCTACGGCGCGCCGACCCGCGCCGGCAAGGCCAAGGCGCATGGCGAGCCGCTCGGCGCGGAGGAAATCGCCGGAACGCGCAAGGCGCTGAACTGGCCATACGAGCCCTTCGTCATTCCCGAGGCCATTCTCGACGCCTGGCGCAAGGCCGGCCGCAAGGGCAAGCGCCTCCACAAGGCGTGGAAAGCCGCGCTCGCCGCCCTGCCGGCGGCCAAAAAGACCGAATTCGAGCGCCGCATGAAGGGCGCGCTGCCAGCCGATCTCGCTGCGGCGGCGGACGCATACAAGCGCAAGCTGGCCGACGACCGCGCCGAAGTCGCGACCCGCAAGGCCTCCGAGGCCGTGCTCAAGGCGCTGGCCCCGGTCGTGCCCGAACTCGTCACCGGTTCGGCCGATCTCACCGGCTCCAACAACACCAAGGTCGAGGCGACGCGCGCCATCGGCCCGGGCGATTTCGCCGGCCGCTTCGTCCATTGGGGCATTCGCGAGCATGGCATGGCCGCCGCCGTCAACGGCATGGCGCTCCATGGCGGGATCATCCCCTCGGGCGCGACCTTCCTCGCCTTCGCCGACTATTGCCGGCCCTCGCTGCGTCTGGCCGCGCTCATGGAATTGCGCGCCATCGAGGTCATGACGCATGATTCCATCGGTCTTGGCGAAGACGGCCCGACCCATCAACCGGTCGAGCAGATCGCCAGCCTGCGCGCCATCCCCAATCTCGACGTGTGGCGCCCCTGCGACCAGACGGAAACGCTGGAATGCTGGCTCGCCGCGCTCGAATCGACGCGCACGCCCTCCGTTCTCGCGCTGACCCGTCAGAATCTGCCGGCCCTGCGCACCAGCTACGAGGCCAAAAATCTGTCGGCGCAAGGCGCCTATGAGATTTCGCCGGCTTCGGGCAAGGCCAAGGTCTCGATCTTCGCCTCGGGCTCGGAAGTCGCCATCGCCGTCGCCGCGCAGAAGCTGCTGGCCGACAAGGGCGTCGCCGCCCGCGTCGTCTCGGTTCCGGGCATCGACGCCTTCCTGCGCCAGAACGACAAGATCCGCCAGGCCGTCATCGGCGACGCGCCGATCCGCATCGGCGTCGAGGCTGGCGTGCGTCAAGGCTGGGACGCCGTCATCGGCTCCGACGGAATTTTCGTCGGCATGCATGGTTTCGGCGCCAGCGCGCCTTATAAGAAACTTTACGAACATTTCGGAATCACGGCCGAAGCGGTGGCGGAAGCCGCCCTCAAGGCTGGCGCTTGATGCAAATCACGGCGTAGAGAGCAGATTCACGGGACAAGACGGCGGAAATTCCGCTTCTCAGGCAAGGAGAGCCACATGACGGTCAAGGTTGCGATCAACGGGTTCGGACGCATCGGGCGCAACGTGCTGCGCGCCATCGTGGAATCCGGCCGCAAGGACATTCAGGTCGTGGCCATCAACGACCTCGGCCCTGTCGAAACCAACGCCCATCTGATGCGTTTCGACTCAGTGCACGGCAAGTTTCCGGGCACGGTGACGGTGTCGGGCGACACGATCGACGTCGGCACGGGCCCGATCAAGGTGACGGCCATCCGCAATCCGGCCGAACTGCCGCACGCCGCCCTCGGTGTCGACATCGCCATGGAATGCACGGGCATCTTCACCGCCCGCGACAAGGCGGCCGATCATCTCAAGGCCGGCGCCAAGCGCGTCATCGTCTCGGCTCCGGCCGACGGCGCCGATCTGACGGTCGTCTACGGCGTCAACCACGACAAGCTGACCAAGGACCACATCGTCATCTCGAACGCGTCCTGCACCACCAACTGCCTGGCGCCGGTGGCCAAGGTGCTCAACGACGCCGTCGGCATCGAAAAGGGCATGATGACGACGATCCACTCCTACACCGGCGACCAGCCGACGCTCGACACGATGCACAAGGATCTCTATCGCGCCCGCGCCGCGGCGCTGTCGATGATCCCGACCTCGACGGGCGCTGCCAAGGCGGTCGGCCTCGTGCTGCCCGACCTCAACGGCAAGCTCGACGGCTTCGCCATGCGCGTGCCGACCCCGAACGTCTCGGTCGTCGATCTGAAGTTCATCGCCAAGCGCAAGACCTCGAAGGACGAGATCAACGCCGCGATCAAGGCCGCCGCCGACGGCCCGCTCAAGGGCATTCTCGGCTACACGAACCTGCCGAACGTCTCGATCGACTTCAACCACGATTCGCATTCGTCGATCTTCCACATGGACCAGACCAAGGTCATGGACGGCACGCTCGTCTCGGTCCTGTCCTGGTATGACAACGAATGGGGCTTCTCGAACCGCATGTCCGACACGGCGGTGGCGCTGGCCAAGCTGATCTGACCCTACAAAAACAAGGGCGCGGCGCCGTAAGGCCCGCGCCCTTTTCGCATTCCGGCCAAGACTTATTGCGAGCTGAACGCCATGTCCGCCTTCCGCACCCTCGACGACGCTTCTGTTTCCGGCAAACGCGTGCTTGTGCGCGTCGATCTCAACGTGCCGATGGAAGACGGCCGCGTCACCGACGCGACGCGTCTCGAACGCATCGCCCCGACGCTGAACGAGATTTCCGGCAAGGGCGGGAAAGTGATCCTGCTCGCCCATTTCGGCCGTCCAAAGGGCGATGATTACGCCGCCCGCGCCTCGCAGAAGGAGAGCCTCGAGCCTGTCGCCAAGGCGCTTGCCGGCGTGCTCGGCAAGCCCGTCGCCTTTTGCGGCGCCAGCGCCGGCCCGCAGGCCGCCGCCGCCGTCGCCGCGATGGAGGACGGCGACATTCTCTGCCTTGAGAACACCCGCTTCCATAAGGGCGAGGAGAAGAACGCCGCCGACGTCGTCGAAGGTTTCGCCGCGCTCGGCGATCTCTATGTCAACGACGCCTTCTCGGCCGCGCATCGCGCCCACGCCTCGACCGAGGGCCTCGCCCGCAAGCTCCCCGCTTTCGCCGGCCGCACCATGCAGGCTGAGCTTGAAGCGCTGACCAAGGCGCTGGAGAAGCCGGCGCGGCCCGTCGCCGCAGTCGTCGGCGGCGCCAAGATTTCGACCAAGCTCGAACTGCTCGGCAATCTGGTCAAGAAGGTCGATTTCCTCATCATCGGCGGCGGCATGGCCAACACGTTCCTCGCCGCGCAGGGCAAGGCCATCGGCAAGTCGCTGTGCGAGAAGGATCTGCTGGAGACGGCCAGGAGCATCTTCGCCGTGGCGAAGGAAGCCAAGTGCCAGATCGTGCTGCCGACCGACGCGGTCGTGGCGCAGGAATTCAAGGCGCATGCGCCCTCGCGCGTCGTCAGCGTCGATCACGTCGGCGACAACGACATGATCCTCGACATTGGTCCGAAATCGGCGGTCGAGGTCGAGCAGGTGCTCACCGCCGCCAAGACGCTGGTCTGGAACGGCCCGTTCGGCGCCTTCGAACTCGCGCCCTTCGACGCCGGCACGGTCGCCGTCGCCAAGGCCGCCGCCGCGCTGACCAAGGCCGGCAAGCTGCTCAGCGTCGCCGGCGGCGGCGATACGGTCGCAGCCCTCAACCACGCCGGCGCGGCCGACGATTTCACCTATATCTCGACTGCCGGCGGCGCCTTCCTCGAATGGCTGGAAGGCAAGGTCCTGCCCGGCGTCGAAGCCCTGCGCGCTTAATCCAATCTCAAGCGGCGAACCTTAGTCTCGCCGCGCTTTCAACGGGAGAACCGAATGGCCCGCATTACCCTTCGCCAGCTGCTCGACCACGCCGCCGAGCACAATTACGGCGTGCCCGCATTCAACATCAACAACATGGAACAGGCCTTGGCCATCATGGCGGCAGCCAACGAGGTCGACGCGCCGGTTATCATCCAGGCCTCGCGCGGCGCCCGCCAATACGCCAACGACATCATGCTCAAGCACATGATGGACGCGGTCGTCGAAATGTATCCGCACATTCCCGTCTGCGTGCATCTCGACCACGGCAACGGCCCCTCGACCTGCATGACCGCCATTCAGGCCGGCTTCACCTCGGTGATGATGGACGGCTCGCTCAAGGAAGACGGCAAGACCCCGGCCGACTGGGACTACAATGTCGGCGTGACGAAATATGTCGCCGACATGTCGCATCTCGGCGGCATCTCGGTTGAGGGCGAATTCGGCGTTCTCGGTTCGCTCGAAACCGGCGAAGGCGAGAAGGAAGACGGCCATGGCTTCGAGGGCAAGCTCAGCCACGATCAGTTGCTGACCAACCCGGACGAGGCGGTCAAGTTCGTGCGCGCCACCAAGGTCGATGCGCTCGCCATCGCCATGGGCACCTCGCACGGCGCCTACAAGTTCACCCGCAAGCCCGACGGCGCGATCCTCGCCATGCATGTGATCGAGGAAATCCATCGCAAGATGCCGAACCTGCACATGGTCATGCATGGCTCCTCCTCGGTGCCGCAGGATCTGCAGGACATCATCAACGCCTATGGCGGCAAGATGCCCCAGACCTGGGGCGTGCCGGTCGAGGAAATCCAGCGCGGCATCAAGAACGGCGTGCGCAAGATCAACATCGACACCGACAACCGCATGGCCATCACCGGCCAGATCCGCAAGGTCTTCGCCGAACATCCCGGCGAGTTCGACCCGCGCAAATATCTCAAGCCCGCGCAGGAAGCGATGCAGAAGATCTGCCGCCAGCGTCTCGAGGAATTCGAAACCGCCGGCAAGGCTTCGAAGATCAAGCGCGTCGCCACTCTGGCCGAAATGGCCAAGCGCTACGCCGGCGGCGAACTCGATCCGAAATGATCGGCGCCAGGGCCTGAAACAGACGAAGGGCGGCTTTCGGGCCGCCCTTTCGTTTTCCGGCCGTTTCTTGCAGATTGCGCCCGTCGCGCTTTCGCCCCAATCCTCCGCGACAGACAAAGCCGCGACCAGCCGCGCCAGAGACATTCCGACATGACCGACGAAAAGCCCCGCCTCTATTTCATCACGCCGCCGCTTGCTGACGCGGAGAGCTTCGCGACCCAGCTTGTCGCCGCGATGGACGCGGGCGACGCGGCCAGCGTGCTGATCCGTTTCGCCACCAGCGACCCCGGCGCGCGCAAGAAGATCGTGCGGGCCCTCGCCGCCCCCGTGCAATCGCGCGGCGCGGCGCTGCTGGTTGATGGCGACGCGCAACTGGCGGTCCGCGCCGACGCCGACGGCGCGCATCTGCGCGGCCTCGGCGAACCTTTCGAAGACGCGCTCGACGCGCTGAAGCCCGAGCGCATTGTCGGCGCCGGCGGCCTCAAGACGCGCGACGACGCCATGAGCGCCGGCGAGGACGGCGTCGATTATCTCATGTTCGGCGAGCCCACGGCGGACGGCTACGTTCCTCCGCTGGCGGAAACGATCGAGCGGCTCGACTGGTGGTCGCAGATTTTCGAAGTGCCCTGCATCGGCTATGCCGCGAAAATCGAGGACGTGGGCGCGCTCTGCGCCGCCGGCGCCGATTTCGTCGCGCTTGGCGATGCGGTCTGGTCGGATGCGCGCGGCCCCGCCGTCGCCGTCGCGCAAGCCGAAAGCCTTCTGAAAGCCCGGCCCGCATCATGAGACGCCTCATCGCCGTCGCTTTCGGCCTGACGCTCGTCGCGGCCGCGCAGGCGCAGACGCCGAAATCCGACGCCCCGGCCGCGCCAGCGCCCGATCTCGCCTTCGGCGCCTTCCAGCGCGGCTATTTCGTCACCGCGCTGAAGGAGGCGATGCAGCGTATCGAGGCCGACAAGAACGACGCGACGGCCATGACGCTGGTCGGCGAACTCTACGCGCAAGGCCTCGGCGTCAAGACGAACCCGGCCGAAGCCACGCGCTGGTGGAAGCTCGCGGCCGAACGCGGCGACCGTCAGGCGATCTTCTCTTACGGCCTCGCCAAATTGCGCGGCGAAGGTCTGGCGGAGGACCGCCCCGGCGGGCTCGCGCTGCTTGAAAAGGCGGCCGCCCTCGGCCATGCCGGCGCGCTCTACAATCTCGGCGTCGTCGCGCTTGAGAACGACGGCGTCACCTCGCAATTCGCCAAGGCGGCGGATTATTTCCGTCGCGGCGCCGAACTCGGCGATTCCGACGCGGCCTATTCGCTCGGCATTCTCTACAAATCCGGCAAGGGCGTCGAAAAAAACGCGACCAAGGCCGCAGAATGGATCGGCCGCGCCGCCTCCGACAACAATCTCGCCGCGATTGTCGAACTGGCGATCATGCAATTTAACGGCGAAGGCGTCGAAAAGGACGAGACGGCGGCCGGGAAACTGTTTCTCAAGGCCGCCGGACGCAACAATCCCATCGCGCAGAATCGCGTGGCGCGCATCCTGGTCGCCGGTCGCGGCCTCAAGCGCGATCCCGTCGAGGCGATGAAATGGCACCTGCTCGCCCGCTCCGCCGGCTTGCAGGACCATTGGCTCGACGACGAACTCGCCCGCCTGACGCCGCAAGAGAAAGTCGCCGTCGAAGAGGCCGTGCGCAAATATGTCGGGCGCTGACGCGGCTTGACGCGCGCGCCCCTGGCGGGCACATGAGCGCCAACGAGGCGCACGCCCTAAATCCCGAAGAGTTTTTCATGATCCGCTCCGCCCTGATGAATGTGATGACCGCCGCCGTGGTGAAAGCCGGGCGCGGCCTCAAGCGCGACTTCGGCGAAGTCGAGAATCTTCAGGTGTCGGTGAAAGGTCCGGGAGATTTCGTCTCCGCCGCCGACAAACGCGCCGAGAAAGTGCTGTTCGAGGAATTGTCCAAGGCCCGCCCCGGCTACGGCTTCCTGATGGAGGAAGGCGGCGTGGTCGAAGGCTCCGACAAGAGCCACACCTGGATCATCGACCCGCTCGACGGAACCACGAACTTCCTGCACGGCCTGCCGATCTTCGCGATTTCCGTCGCGCTCCAGCGCGAGGGCCAACTCGTCGCCGGCGTCGTCTACAACCCGGCGACCGATGAAATGTATGTCGCGGAAAAAGGCGCGGGCGCCTTCTCGGCCAATCGCCGTCTGCGCGTCGGCGCGCGCCGCGATCTCTCCGAGGCGCTCATCGGCTGCGGCGTGCCGCATCTCGGCAAGGCGAAGGACCACCCGCTGTTCAAGGCCGAGCTTGCCGCCGTCATGACGAAAGCGCTGAACGTGCGTCGCCTCGGCGCGGCCTCGCTCGATCTCTGCTATGTCGCCTCCGGCCGCTACGACGCCTATTGGGAACGGGGGCTTCAGCCGTGGGACGTGGCGGCGGGCCTGCTGATCGTGCGCGAGGCCGGCGGCTATGTGACCGACGCCGATGGCGGCGCCGACATGCTCGACAAGGGCTCGGCCTGCGTCGGCAACGAGCGCATCCACAAGCAATTGCTCGACTGTCTCAAAACCGCCTGACGGCCCCGCTAGGCAGAGGTGGGCGATTGGCCGCACCCGTGCGCGAATTGTCGCGAGCGGATGGAGCCGATAGATTCGCCTCTGGTGACATGCGGGAGGCCTGTGCGCATGAGCGTGGTTGAACTCGACCCCTATCGATTGTCCTCGCCGCGCATCTATCTCGTGCGCATGCTGGTTTTTCTGGCGCTGGCGGGCTTCATCGCCCTCATTCTCTACAGGCCGATCGCCTTGGCCTTCATGGCCAATCCCGGCCTCAACGGTCTGATTCTCGGCGTTCTGCTGATCGGCGTTCTGCTCGCGTTGCGACAGGTCATCCAGCTCTTTTCGGAAGTGCGCTGGGTCAACGCCTATAATATCGGCCGCGCCGACGCACAGCAGACGCCCGCGCGCCTCGCCCCGCTCGCCGCCATGCTGGCGGCCAAGGAGGGACGCGGCATCTCGACGCTGATGCTGCGCGCCATTCTCGATTCGGTCGCGACCCGCCTCGACGAGGCGCGCGACACCGGGCGCTATCTTACCGGCTTGCTGATCTTTCTCGGCCTGCTCGGCACGTTCTGGGGCCTGATCGAAACCGTCGGCTCCATCGGCGGCGTCATCAAATCGATGCAGACCGGCTCCGACGCCGCCGTCATGTTCGACGAATTGAAGAACGGCCTCGCCGCGCCGCTCGCCGGCATGAGCATCTCCTTCACCTCCTCGCTCTTCGGCCTCGCCGGCTCGCTGGTGCTGGGTTTTCTCGACCTTCAGGCCGGGCAGGCGCAGAACCGCTTTTATCAGGAGCTGGAGGACAATCTCTCCGCCCATGTCGCCGAGGCCAACCCCGGCGCGCAGGGCGCGGACCCGCAGACGCAAGCGCCGCTGCTGGCCGATCTGGCCGAAGGCGTGCACGGCCTCGTCGCCCGCATGCGCGACGAACAGCGCATGATCCGCGAATGGGCCGAAGCGCAAGCGGCCCAGCAAGTCGAGATCAGGAAGCTGCTCGATCGTCTCGCCGCCAATCTGGAGCGGCGCTGATGGCTCTGACGCGGCGCAGCCGCGACAATGGCGGCTTGAACTACTGGCCGGGCTTCGTCGACGCCCTGTCGACGCTGCTGCTGGTCATTACTTTCCTGCTGTCGGTCTTCGTGATGGCGCAGTTCTTCCTGTCGCGCGAGGTGACGGGAAAGGATACGGCGCTGCAACGCCTCTCCCGCCAGATCGAGGAACTGACCTCGCTGCTGGCGCTGGAGCGTTCGAACAAGGTCGAGGCCCAGTCCAATCTCGCCTCGCTGTCGGCCTCGCTCGACGCGGCCAAGGCTGAAAACGCCCGTCTGCAAGGTCTGTTCGAGGCGCGCGACGCGGCCGCTTCCGGCGCGGGCGGCGCGGCGGCGGAAGCCAACGCCAAGCTCGACTCGGAAAAGCAGATTTCGGCGCGGGCTTTGGCGCAGGTGGAGCTTCTCAACCAGCAGATCGCCGCCTTGCGCCGCCAGCTCGCAGCCCTCGAACAGGCGTTGCAGGCCTCCGAAGCCAAGGACAAGGAAGCGCAGACGCGCATCGCCGATCTCGGCCAACGCCTCAACGTGGCGCTGGCGCAGAAGGTGCAAGAGCTGGCCCGCTATCGGTCGGACTTCTTCGGCCGCCTGCGCCAGATTCTCGGCGACCGGCCCGGCGTGCGCGTCGTCGGCGACCGTTTCGTCTTCGATTCGGAAGTGCTGTTCGACGCGGGCCAAGCCGCGCTCGCGCCGGCGGGCCGCGACCAGATCGAAAAGCTCGCAGCGGCGTTGGTCGATCTCGAACACGAAATCCCGCCGGAAATGCCCTGGATCATGCGCGTCGACGGCCATACCGACAAACGCCCGATCCAGTCGCCGCAATTCCCCTCCAACTGGGAATTGTCCTCGGCGCGCGCCACCTCCGTCGTGCGGCTGCTGATCGCCAAAGGCGTCTCGCCCAACCGCCTCGCCGCCGCAGGCTTCGGCGAATATCAGCCGCTCGATAATGGCGACGGCGACGAGGCCTTGCGCCGCAACCGCCGCATCGAACTGAAAATCACCGAGAAATGAGTGTCGCGCTGCACCCTTTCGTCTGGGCGCATCTGCCAGAGCTGACCGATCTTTGGGTCGCCTCATGGACGGCGACCATGCCGGACATCGATTTCGAGGCGCGGCGACCCTGGCTGGTCGATCATCTGCGCGCGCTGAATGAGGCTGGCGTCGACATCGTCTGCGCTTTCGACGCGGGAAACGGCGCCATGCGCGGCTTCGTCACCATCGACGCGAGAACCGGGCGTCTCGATCAGATCGCGGTTCACCGCGACGCGCGCGGCTCGGGCGCGGCCCGCGCCCTGCTCGATGAGGCCAAACGGCGCGCGCCCGGTCGCGTCGCGCTCGACGTCAACGCCGCCAATCCGCGCGCCGTCGCCTTTTATCTGCGCGAGGGGTTCCGCAAGACCGGCGAAGGGGTCAACCCGCGTTCGGGGCTCGCGACGATTGATCTGGAGTGGCGCGCGGACGGCCAGGACTGAGCGCATCGCGGATGATCCGCCGCATGGGCCCTTCAAAATAACGGTGCGTCGCGATCGACAGCGCGATCAGGGCGGCAAAGAACACCGCCACAACGCCCCAGGCCGCCGGCGTCCCCATCAGCTGCGCGCGCCGCAGGAAGAACGCCATCGGAATGATCAGCGGCATGTGGATCATATAGACAGCGTAGCTGGCGTCGCCGAGCCGCGCCGCGGTCGGGCTCATCAGCGCCGAGCGCTGACCGCTTTTCTCCGCCAGCGCCGCGCCGATGACCAGCGCAACGAACAAAGCGACGGCTATCTCGTCCGGCCAGCCAAGATGCAGCGAGACCATCACGGCGACGAGCAAGGCGTGGATCATCCACCAGCGCGGCCGAAATGAAAGCGCGTTCGTCTGATAGGCCCGCGCCAGCACGGCGCCGCAGAAAAACTCCGGCAGCGCTCGGAAGGCGCCGTAGTCGAATGTCGCATCCGTCCACGGGATCGTCAGTCCGAGATATTTCCGGAATGCGATGAAGGCGACGACGCCGGCGACCGAAATCGCCAGCCCCACGACAAGCCCGACGCGGCGGCTGACGAAGAACAGGGCGGGCGCCAGCAGATAGGCGAACCATTCGGCGCTGATCGACCACGACGGCCCGTTGAAATAGAGCCGGTCGGAAAAGCCCCACGCCTGCACCAACAAGAGCTGCGCCGGCAGATGTTTCAGCGCCCAATTGTCCGGATCGTTGCTCTTGAAGCCGACAAGCGCGCCAAAGGCGATGAAGGCGAGCAGGAAAAGGATCGTCAGCACATGCAGCGGATAAAGCCGCGCGAAGCGCGAGACGAAATAGGCGCGCAGACCCGCAAGACTGCCCAGCCGCTCGCTGTAGGACAGCGCGATGACGAAGCCGGACAGGATGAAAAAGAAATCGACCATGACATAGAAATGCTCAGGCGCCGCGCTCCAGCGCTGCAGCCCGAGTTCGAAATTCTGATTGTAATGGTAGACGACGACGCAGCAGGCGGCGAAGAAGCGGAACGCGTCGAGCGCGATCAGCCGCCCGCCCTCGCGTTCGGTTGGCGCGCGCGCGCTGTCGGCTCCCGTCATGCATCGATCTCCAGCAACGCCTGCGCGCAAATGAAAGGCGCGGCCGCATCGGGCCGCGCCTCCCAAGGTGCCATGGTTTCGTAAGGAAGCCCTTACCGCGCAGCGACGCCTTCAAGCGTCTTGCGCGGCGGCGGCAGCGCTTCGACCTTGGCCAGACCGGCCTTGACGGCGGCCTGAACCTTCTCGAAGGCGCGCACCTCGATCTGGCGCACGCGCTCGCGCGAGATGCCGAACTCCGCGGACAGGTCTTCGAGCGTCACCGGATCCTCGACCAGACGGCGCGCCTCGAAAATGCGGCGCTCGCGCTCGTTGAGAACCGAAAGGGCGGCGCGCAGCGCGCCGAGACGGTTGTCGCTCTCCTCGCGATCGACCAGAACGTTCTCGGCGCTGGCGCTGTCATCGACGAGCCAGTCCTGCCACTCGCCTTCCCCCTCCTCGCGCAGCGGCGCGTTGAGCGAGGCGTCGCCGCCAAGGCGGCGGTTCATGTCGATGACGTCCTGCTTCGACACGCCGAGCTTGGTGGCGATCTTCTCGACATGCTCGGGGCGCAGATCGCCGTCCTCAAGCGCGGAAATCTGGCTCTTGGCCTTGCGCAGATTGAAGAACAGCTTCTTCTGGCTCGCCGTGGTGCCCATTTTCACGAGGCTCCACGAACGCAGGATGTATTCCTGGATCGAGGCGCGGATCCACCACATCGCGTAAGTCGCGAGGCGGAAGCCCTTCTCCGGCTCGAAGCGCTTGACGGCCTGCATCAGGCCGACATTGCCCTCGGAGATGACCTCGCCAATCGGCAGGCCGTAGCCGCGATAGCCCATGGCGATCTTGGCCACGAGCCGCAGATGTGATGTGACGAGCTTGTGGGCGGCGTCGGGATCGTGATGCTCGCGCCAGCGTTTGGCCAGCATATATTCCGTTTGCGGCTCCAGCATCGGAAACCGCCGGATTTCGGAAAGGTAACGGGCAAGCCCGCTCTCACCGGCGATCATAGGAAGCGCAGCAGCCATATCTTCATCCTCCTCGGCTCCCCTTGCGGCGGAGCCATGACGGCCGCGTAAGCGCCGACCGTCCAGCGCCCCCATATAGGGATTGGCCAACATGGCTAAAAGGGGGCGGCGGAATGTTTTGTTCCATTACATTTCGGTAATGCGCCGCCATCGCCGCCGGATGAGAAGGGTGATCGCGCTAACCCCCTGTTAACCCTAATGGGCGCTTAACTCGATCTGTCGCATTGCGCCCGGCAAAAACCGAAGCGGGGCCGCAGAAATGACCGAATTTCAGGTCAGGAAGACTGTCGCAATTTCCTGAATCTGCCGAACAACGGGGCTGAAAAGACATGAATCCTGCCGACGTCGCCAGCGCCGGACTGGCCGCGCCCGTCGCCGAAGTCTCGCTCTGGAGCATGTTCTGGGGCGCCCATTTCGTCGTCAAGATCGTGATGCTCGGGCTGTTGGCCGCCTCTGTCTGGTGCTGGGCCATCATCATCAACAAGACGATCCTCTTCGCCCGCACCCGGCAGGCGATGGAGCGTTTCGAGCAGGTGTTCTGGTCCGGCTCCTCGCTGGAAGAGCTTTATACGACGCTTTCCTCGCGCCCGACCGTCGGCATGGCGAGCCTGTTCGTCGCCGCGATGCGTGAATGGAAACGCTCGTTCCAGAACGCCGGCGCTTCCTTCATGGGGCTTCAGGCGCGCATCGAGAAAGTGCTCGACGTGTCCATCGCCCGTGAGGTCGAAAAGCTCGAATCGCAATTGCTGGTGCTGGCGACCGTCGCCTCTGCGGGCCCCTTCGTGGGATTGTTCGGCACGGTCTGGGGCATCATGACCTCGTTCCGCTCCATCGCCGCGTCGAAAAACACCTCGCTCGCCGTTGTCGCGCCCGGCATCGCGGAGGCCTTGTTCGCCACCGCCATCGGCCTTTTCGCCGCCATCCCGGCGCTCATCGCCTACAACAAATTGCAAGGCGAAGTAGCCAAGACGCAGGCGCGCATGGAAGGCTTCGCCGACGAATTCTCCTCCATCCTGTCGCGTCAGATCGACCAGCACGCCGCTCAGCAGCCTGAGCGGACGGCCGCCTAAGGAGACGCGCGATGGGCATGTCGGCGGCCGCGGGCGGCGCGAAGGGCGGCAGACGCAGACGGCGCGGCGTGCCGCGCTATGGCGCCATGGCGGAAATCAACATGACGCCGTTCATCGACGTCATGCTGGTGCTGCTCATCATCTTCATGGTCGCCGCGCCCCTGCTGGCGACCGGCGTGCCGATCGATCTGCCGCAAACCAAGGCGGCGGCGCTCAACATCGAACAGAAGCCGCTGGCCGTCGCCATCGACGAAAAAGGGCAGATCTATCTGATGGACCAGCCCGTCGCCCTCGAACAGCTCGTCGAGAAGCTGAAAGGCGTCGCCAAGGCCGGCTTCGACGAGCGCGTCTATGTCCGCGGCGCCAAGGCTGTGAGTTACGGCCGCGTCGCCGAAGTCATGTCGATCGTCACCTCCGCCGGCTTCAAGAAAGTCGCGCTGGTGACGGAACAGGACAGGAAGTGAGCGCCTGAAATGGCGATCTCGGCCCGAGAGCCAGGCTTGATTTTGTCCGGGGCGGCGCATGCGGCGCTGCTCGCGGCGACGCTCGTCGCCTTCTCGGACACGACGAAATTCGACGAGGCGCAGGAGACCGTGCCCGTCGAGATCGTCACCGATCAGCAATTCAACCAGATCGCCAAGGGCGAGCAGTCCGCCAAGGCCGTGCAGCCGCGTCCGCGCGTCGAGAAGGAAGCGCAGACGCAGGAGCTGAAGCCGCAGCCGCCCCTCGCCGAAGCCAAAAAAGACACGCCGGTTCCCCCGCCGCCGCTGAAGCGCATCCCCGATCCCGGCGAAGACGACAAACCCGAAACGCCGACGCCCCCCGAGCGCGTCGCCGCCGCGCCGCCCCCACCCCCGCCGCCGCCCCGTCCGCCGGAGCCCGAGACGCCGCCCCAGCCGCAGCCGCGGCCGGAAGCGCTGAAGCCGCCCGCGCCCGCCAAGACGGAAGAAAAGCCCGAGCCTGACGAAGCCGAGCCGGTGGAAAAAAAGCCGCCGCCGCGCCCCAAGGATCTCAAGCCGAAGGAAACGGAAGCGCCGCCGCAGCCGCCCAGACCGCCGGAAAAGCCCAAGGTCGAGGCGAAGCCGAAGGAGCCGCCGAAGCCGAAATTCGACGAAGTGGCCAAGCTTCTCGAACAGAAGAAACGCGAGGATCTGGCCAAGGCCGAAGCCGCCAAGGCGCAGGCGAAGCCGGCCGACAGGCCGAAACCCGCCTCGCGTCCGCGCTCCGGCGAGGAAAGCGACGAGAAGCCGTCGCGCTTCGATCCCAGCGCCATCGCTCGCGCCCTGTCGCATGAGGCGCCGCAACGCACGGCCTCGACAGGCCGCGAGCGCTCGGCCACGCCCTCGCAGGGCGCGCCCAACGCCTCGGCGCAGCGCATGTCGCCATCGATGTGGGGCCAGCTCGACGGCTTGTTGCAGGAGCAATACAAACGCTGCTGGTCTTATTTCGGCACGGGCGGAGCGCGCTACATCCCGCAGGTGCGTGTCAGTTACAGCCCGGACGGCGCGCTGATCGGCGCCCCGAGCCTCGTCAACCCGCCGTCCGATCCGAATATGCAATCGCTGGCCGAGAGCGCCCTGCGCGCCGTGCGTCGTTGCAATCCGTTGCGTATTCCCGCCCAGTTTCAACCGTATTATGCGCAATGGAAGTCGCGCATCGTGCGGTTCGACCCGGAAGACATGAATTGAGCCCGAGCCCGTCGCGGGCTGATCGAAAGATATTTTGCAGACGTCAGGACCGACCATGAGCACCCTTTTCACCCGCCGCGCCGCTTCCGGCCTTCTCCTCGGCGCCGGCCTCGCCGCGCCCTCGTTCGCCAACGCCCAGCAGGCCCGCTATCTCGACGTGCGCCCCGGCGGATCGTTCAAGCCCGTGACCATCGCCGTGACGCAATTCGCCGGCGACAGCGGCCAGTTGCTGACCAACGTCATCACCAACAATTTCCGCCGTTCGGTGTTCTTGCAGCCGATCGATTCCAAGAACTTCGTCGAGAAGACGGCGAGCCCGGATCAGCCGCCGCAGATGGACCAGTGGAAAATGGTCAACGCGCAATTCGTCGTCACCGGCCGCACCGGCCGCGGCGGCGACGGGCGTCTGCAAACCGAATTCCGGCTCTGGGACGTTTCGACCGGCCAGCAGGTCGCCGGCCAGCAATATGTCACCGACTCGCATAACTCGCGCCGCGTCGCCCATATCGTCTCCGACGCGATCTTCACCCGCGTCACCGGCGAAAAGGGCTTTTTCGACACCCGCATCGTCTATGTCGACGAATCCGGTCCGAAAGAGAACCGCCGCAAGCGGCTCGCCATCATGGATCAGGACGGCGCCAATATGCGGCCGCTGACTCGCGGCGACGATCTCGTCGTCACGCCGCGCTTTTCGCCCTCCTCGCATGACGTCTGCTACATGGCCTTCGGCTCCGGCGATCCGAAGGTCTATGTCATGAACATCGAGAACGGTCAGCGCGAGGTCGTCGGCAATTTCCCCGGCATGACCTTCTCGCCGCGCTTCTCGCCCGACGGACAGAAGATCATCATGTCGCTGTCGCAAGGCTCAGCGTCGAACCTGTTCACGATGGATTTGCGCTCGCGCGCGACGATGCGGCTGACGGACGCCTCCGCCATCGACACATCCCCGTCCTATTCGCCGGACGGAAGCCAGATTTGCTTCGAGAGCGATCGCGGCGGCGCGCAGCAGGTTTACGTGATGAGCGCCTCCGGCGGCGGCGCAAAGCGCATCTCTTTCGGCGAAGGGCGCTATTCGACGCCAGTCTGGTCGCCCAAGGGCGATTACATCGCCTTCACCAAGCAGAAGGGCAGCGGCTTCGCCATCGGCGTGATGAAGCCGGACGGCTCGGGCGAGCGCATTCTGACCGAGGGCTATCACAACGAAGGCCCGACCTGGGCCCCCAACGGTCTTTACCTGATGTTCTTCCGCGATCCGGGCGGCTCGGCCGGCGCGAAAATCCACATGGTCGACGTTTTCGGTCGGGGCGAATTCCCGGTGCCCACCGCGAATTTCGCCTCAGACCCGGCCTGGAGCCCGCTGCTGACCTGACGCGGCGGGCTCTCGGGCCTGCTGCTTTACTCGGCCGGCGACGGCGCGCCGCCCTGCTGCGCCTTCATGCGCATGACCAGCGTCGAAATCAGCGCGACGACGGCGACGAGGCCGGGGATCGCCACCGATTCCCAATTGGGATTGAACCCGAAGGCGGTGATCCAGTCCGGCAGCGGCGCGTCGTGGACGCCGATCAGCCCCTGCTCCTGGAACTCCTGCACCGCGCCGGCGATGAAGCGCAGCGCCATCACGAACAAGAGCGCCGACGTCGCCAGAAAGAACGGCCGCAACGGCAGATGCAGCGCCAGCCATTGCATGGCGACGAACACGGCCACGAGAATGACGCCGGCGCCGATCAGACCGCCGATGAGCGACATGTTCCAGCCGCCGCTGGAGCCGGCCAGCGCATGCAGGAACAGTACTGTCTCCGCGCCCTCGCGCAGCACGGCGAGAAAGGCGATGAGCGCCATCGCCTCGGCCGCGCGCGAGGCCAGCGCCTTCTCGGCCATCTTCTTCATCTCGGCCTGCCAGGCGCGCGGATCCTGCTTCAGGAAGAGCCAGCCGCTCATGTAGAGCATCAGCGCGGCGGCGATGAGCATGATCGCCGCCTCGATGCGGTCGTCATGCGCCCCGTTGAGGAACATCGCCATGACGACGGCGCCGGCGATGCTGAGCGCGATGGCGGCGAGCGCGCCGGCGTAGAGCATCTTCAGCGGCGCGCCGTCGGCCCCGCCGCGCTTGAGAAAACCGGCCAGCGCCGAAATCACCAGCATCGCCTCCAGCCCCTCGCGCAGCAGAATGCCGCCGGACTGCAAAGCAACAGACAACGCGTTCATGATTGAGCCTCGGATTGTGATCTTGCAGCCATAAAGACGCGCCCGTCTGTTCGAGGCAAAGAAAATCCGCAATCGGAATGTGTTTTTGAATCGTTTTAAAAGCGCGGCCGCAGACGCGGCGCCGCAATTTGGCCGTCAAGACTTTGTTAACCACGCCAGATGTTTGCGCAAATGCAACGCATTCCGACAAGCCCGAATCAAGGTTGACAGAACCTTCGCTTAACCATCGGCCGATAGGAACAGGGGCAGTTCCGATCGCCATCAAAGGAGTAGGGGATGAGCTTTCTTCAGCAGGCGCGCGGCTTGAAGCTTGCGGCCGTGATGACGGCGGGTCTCGCGCTGGCGGCTTGCGCCAAGAACCCGAATGCGGACGGCGACGGCGCCGGCGGCGCGGGCGGCCGTTTCGGCGCTGGCGGCGTCGCCGGCGCGGCCACGCCGGGCAGCGCGCAGGATTTCGTCGTCAATGTCGGCGACCGCGTGTTCTTCGACAGCGACTCGACCGAATTGAACGCCACCGCGCAGGCGACCCTCGACAAGCAGGCGCGCTGGCTCAACCAATACGGCCGCTACAGTTTCACCATCGAGGGCCACGCCGACGAGCGCGGCACCCGCGAATATAATTTCGCCCTCGGCTCGCGCCGCTCCGAAGCGGCGAAGGAATATCTCATCGCCCGCGGCGTCGCCGCCTCGCGCATCCGCACCATCAGCTATGGCAAGGAGCGCCCGGTCGCCGTTTGCAACGATATCTCATGCTGGTCGCAAAACCGTCGCGCCGTCACGGTGCTCGGCGCCGGCCAGTCGTGATGAACGCCTGATCCCGTCGGCGTCCGCGCCGACCGCCCCTTTTGAGAGACCTAAGACTTTCAAGGCGCCGGCGACGGCGCCTTTTTTTGCCGGACGGCTACTGCGCGCCCCATTGCTTCAGGGCGTCGGCGAGAATGCGCTCGCCCGACACGCCCTTTTCGAAGGTGATCTTGGCGCGCTTGCCATTGGCCAGCAGCATCGGCAGGTCGAACCAGCTGCGTGTCCGCATCATGTCGACATTCGTCGCTTCGGCCCCGCCGCGCATCAAGCCGATCAGAAAAGCGTTTTCCGCGATCTGCGCATTGATGCCGGCGAGCGGGTCTCCGTTCGCCATATCCTCGCGGCGCGTTTCCAGCATGCGGATATCTTTGACGTTGCCCGTCGGTCCGTCCGCGATCGGCGTGAAGCGGATGCGGATCGTATGCGAGGCCGGCAACGTCGAATCGTTGTTCTTCTGGATCGTCATCACCGCCTGAAGGCCGGCCTCGGCGATGTCGACTTCGGCGCGCACGGCCGAGGTCAGCGCCTGACCGGGGCCGCCAGCGGCGTTTTCGAGCTTCCAGACGACGCGGCCGATATAGGTCTTGACCTTGGCGGCCTCCTCCGGCGCCTCGACGAGCAAAGCCGAGCGATGCGCGATCGGCAGCGCCTGACCGCTTTCGGATACGGGCGGCGGCGGCGTTTGCGTCCGCGACGACGAATCCGCCTCGCGTTGACCGCCGCCGACGCGTTCGACGATCTTCGATCCGCCGCTTTCGACCTGTTGCGGCGGCGGCTTCAACTTGGCGATGTCTTCCGGTCGATCGCGCAATTTCCAGGCGGCGAAAGCGACAAGACACACCACGGCGGCGACAACGCCGGCGACGATGCCAAGCCGGCGCTGGCGGCCCTCGTTCTCGGAGGGCTGCGGCGCGGCGGGTCGTTGCGCGCCTTGGCGCGTCCGCAACGGCGGCGGCGCCTCGCCGCCAAGGCTGTCGTCATAGGGTGAGAATTCTTCATCGCCCGCTTTGGGCAACGGCGTCTTCGGCGCGGCGAAACCGCTGAGGCCGCCCGTCTTCGCCGGAGCCCCGGCCTGCGGCTTCTTCTCCTCCGCAGGCGGAGAAAACGGCTTGGCGAATGTCGAAGCAGGCTTGGCTGGCTCGGATTTGGCCGGCTCGGACTTCGCCGCTTCGCTTTTCGGCGTCGAGGGCTTCGGCGGCTCTTGCGCGATCGGCTTCGCAGGCGGCGGGACGGCGGGCTTCTCCTCGGTCAGACCGAGCGCGGCGCCAAGCCCTTCCTCAAGGCTGGACTGAACCGACAATTCCGCTTCGAGACGGGCGATCGCCGCATCGAGCGCTTTCGCCTCACGGTCGATGTCCGCCTCCGCGATTGGCGGCTGAATCGAGCGCAATTGCTTCAGCAGCGCGTTGCGTGCGCGTTCGTAGATCGAGCGCCGCGTTTCGGGCGTCGAATTGGTCAGGCCGGAAACGGCCTTGGCGAGAAGCGGATAATATTCGGCCATCGCTTTTCCCGACCATTCCTGCCGCGTTGCGTCAGGTGAGAGTTATGACGCGGCGCAGCTCAGTCCTGAAACGGATTATGCACCAAAATCGTATCGTCGCGCTCGGGACTCGTCGACAGCAAAGCCACGGGCGCCTCGATCAGTTCTTCGATGCGACGAACATATTTGATGGCCTGCGCCGGCAGTTGCGCCCAGGAGCGCGCCCCGCCCGTCGTGCCCGGCCAGCCTTCGATCGTCTCGTAGATCGGCTTGACGCGCGCCTGCGCCGCCTGCGAAGCCGGCAGATAGTCGATCCGCTCGCCGTCGAGATCATAGGCGACGCACACCTTGATCTCCTTGAAGCCGTCGAGGATATCGAGCTTGGTCAGCGCGATGCCGTCGATGCCCGAGGTCTTGACCGTCTGGCGCACCAGCACCGCGTCGAACCAGCCGCAGCGGCGCGCCCGGCCCGTGACAGTGCCGAATTCGTGACCGCGCTCGCCAATAAGGCGGCCGGTGTCGTCGAACAATTCGCTCGGAAACGGGCCTTCGCCGACGCGCGTCGTGTAGGCCTTGGCGATGCCAAGCACATAGCCGATCGCCTTGGGGCCAAGACCCGAACCGGTGGCGGCGTTGGAAGCGACGGTGTTCGAGGAGGTGACGAACGGATAAGTGCCGTGGTCGATATCGAGCAGCGCGCCCTGCGCGCCTTCGAACAGGATGCGCTTGCCGGCGCGCCGCAGGTCTTCGAGCAGCGACCACGTGCGGTCCATATAGGGCAGCACCTGATCGGCGATCTGCTTCAGTTCGTCGCGAAGCGCCGCAACCGGAAACTCCTTGAGGCCGAAGCCGCGACGCAGCGCATTGTGATGCGCCAGCAGCCGTTCGATCTTGGCGTCGAGCGTCGCCGGATCGGCGAGGTCCATGACGCGGATGGCGCGGCGGCCGACCTTGTCTTCGTAGGCCGGACCGATGCCGCGCTTGGTGGTGCCGATCTTCGTGCCGGCGCTGGCCGAATCTTCGCGCAAGCCGTCGAGTTCGCGATGGATCGACAGGATCAGCGGCGCATTCTCGGCGATGCGCAGATTGTCGCGGGAAATTTCGACGCCCTGCCCGCGCAGCTTGGCGATCTCGGCGACAAGATGATGCGGATCGACGACGACGCCGTTGCCGATGACAGAAAGCTTGCCCGGACGCACGATGCCCGACGGCAACAGCGACAGTTTGTAGGTCTTGCCATCGATGACGAGCGTATGGCCGGCGTTATGGCCGCCCTGAAAGCGCACGACTACATCGGACTCGATCGACAGCCAGTCGACGATCTTGCCTTTACCCTCATCGCCCCATTGGGCGCCGACGACCACGACATTCGCCATTTCGCATCCGCTTTCCATCGCACGCGGCCGATCAAAACCAACGAGGCCGCACGAAAAAGCCCCGGCGCAAGGCCGGGGCTCATTGCGCGGATCAATTACAGGATCGCGCGGCAAGAGTAAAGCGCGCGCCTCACTTGCCGCCGTCCACCGTGTCGAGTTCGCGGTCGGCAGGCCACTTGACCCGCCAGGCCAGCCGCAGCTCTTTCGTTTCGTTAGGCGCAAGATCCAGCGTCCAGCCCATCACGCCGCGCTTGTCGCCGACCTGCTTTTCGGTCGGCTGCGTCGTTTGCGGCAGGGTCTCGACAACGATGGCGCTGTTCTCCGAAATCGGCACGCGGTCAGTAATGACGACCTTGATCGGGAACGTGTGCAGATTCTTGATCGTCGTCTTGAAGTCGCGCGCGTCGACCTTGGTCTGCCCGAACCATGTGGGTTCATTCTCCTTGCGCTTGACCGGCGTGCGCGAGACTTTCACGCGATCGTCGACGCCGAAGCCAAGTTCGACCGGCTCGCCCGGCGCAGCGAGCTTCACGGTCGACGTCCCCGCGAACACCCCGTCACGGAACAGATTGACGCGGCCCGGCAGCACGGGCGTTTCGTCTTCGATGGCGAAGCGTGCGGTGAGATAGGCCGCCTCCTCGACGCTCGGCGATGTCTTGACGCTCAGGGCCGGCGTCGGATTGGCCGCGCCGACGCGCAGCGTCTTCACGGCTCCGTCGCTGGCGAGCGTCACCTTGCCGGGAATGCGGAAGGTCGCCTGAAACGCGCCGGCCTCGACGCTCGCCTCGCGCTCTTCGGCTGGCGCCATCGGGGCTGCGGCGCGGGAGCCGGCCGCAAGCGCGGCCGGCGCAGGCGGAGCCGCGGTCTTGGCCATATCGGCGGCTTCCGACATGCGCCGCGCTTTCTTCTTGCGGCCGCCGCGGTAGATTTCGGGCTCGTCGGCGTCGACGAACACAAGTTTCTGCGTCTCGATGTCGGGCGCCTGCGTTCCGCCGGTCGTCTGCACCGTCGACACGGCGAGATCGACATCCGTCCAATCCTCGCCCGTGCGCTGGCTCACCGCGGCGCGGCGCACCCATTCAAGCGCCGGTTTCTGGCTGTCGAGGCGCGCGTCGTAGACCGCGCTCCAGCCGGCGCCGGCGACGCGATAGGTCAGCGTGAATTTCGCCGGCGCGCCCGTCGCCGCTTCGATCTCGACCACGACATTGCGCGACGCCGAGTTCTTGCCGGCGGGTCGGCCGCGGCCAGCCGCCAGCCCGGCGATTTCGTCATCAAGATCCTTCGCTTTGGTCTTGGCCGAGCGCAATTCGTCGCCCGTCTTGGCCATGGCCGAGCCGATCATGTCGAAAGCCGACTGCCATTGCCCGAGGTCGAGCGCCTTTTCGTCGCGACCGAGCTTCTGCGGCTCGACCTTGGAGTAATTGCCGATCATCGCCAGCTTGGCCGACAGCGCGTCGATGGTCACCTGCCAGCCCTCGCGCTCGGCGCGCAGCTGCTTCAACCGCGCCTCGATAGCCGTGTCAGGCAATTTGGCGTCGGCGGGCGCGACCCGCGCCTCGACCGCGCCGATCGCAAGTTGCGTTCCCGCCGCACCGGTGACGCGCAAGGACGCCGGATCGATATTCATCGGCAGATTGCGGAACACCAGCGTCGAAGCGCCGGCCGGCGCATCAACCTCGGCCACGCGCGTCACCGTCGCCGCATCGGGATAAACCGTCACGGCGTCGATTTTCGACCTGACCTCGACTTCGGCGGCGCAGACGGGCGACGCCGCGCACAAGGCGACGAGCGAGGCGGCGGTCAAAATCCTGTGCGGCATGAGCAATTCTCCCCTGGCGGCCCTATGGCCAAGCTGGCGGGACTTCGCCGCCGGATTTGGGATTTTTGAGGGCCGCGCGGCGGCGAAAAAGGTTCTGTTGGCCCTAAACTGGACGGATGACGCGCATCCCGCCATGGTGGGCGTCAAATTCTCTCATTCCGGATTCGTCCCCTGTCTGCGTTTTTCTCCAGCCTCGGCCGCGCGGCTTACGGCAACGCTTTCTTGCTGCTGACCATCACCGCCGCGCTCTGGGGCGCCAATGGCGTCGCCAGCCGCGCCGCCGTCGGCAATATCTCGCCGATGACCCTCGTGCTGTTTCGCTGGGTCGCGGTTTTCGTCGTGCTCGCCGTGCTGTTGCGCGACGATCTGCGCCGCGAGCGCGCGCTGCTGGCCGAGCACCGTCTGCGCATTTTCCTGATGGCGCTCGCCGGCTTCACCGGCTTCACCGTCTTCTTCTACCTCGCCGGCTATTACACGACCGCCGTCAACATCACGCTGCTGCAAAGCTCCATTCCGCCGATGGTGCTGGCGGGCGCGGCCCTCTTCAAGGGTGTGCGCCCGACGCCGATGCAGCTGATCGGCATGGGCGTGACGCTTGTCGGCGTGCTCGTCATCGCCACGCGCGGCGATCTGTTTCGCATTGGCGATCTCGCCTTCAACGCCGGCGATCTGATGCTGCTCGCCGGCTGCGCGCTCTACGCCGCCTATACGCTGGCGCTGCGCGACAGACCGCAGATGCCGGCGCTTGTTTTCTTCACCGCGCTCGCGGCGGCGGCCTGTCTGTCGTCGTTGCCGGCTTTCGCCGTCGAATTCGCGCTCGGCAAGAGCTATTGGCCGACGCTGAAAGGCTGGCTCATTCTGCTGTTCGTCGCGCTCGGGCCCTCGCTGACGAGCCAGGTGTTCTTCATGCGCGGCGTCGAGATGATCGGGCCCGGCCGCGCCGGCCTCTTCTCCAATCTCGTGCCGATGTTCGGCGCGCTCTTCGCCGTGCTGCTGCTCGGAGAGGAATTCCATTTTTATCACGCCGTGGCGCTGACCTTGGGTCTCGGCGGCGTCTGGCTGTCGGAACGCAAGACATGAAAACGATGCGCATCACTCGACGCGCCGCCCTGGCGTTGACCTTGGCCGCATTGCCCGGCGCAGCCTTGGCGCGCGGCGATTTTTCCGGTTTCGTCGAAACGCTCTGGCCGCGCGCGCGCGCTGCCGGCGTCTCACGCGAAACCTTCGAAGCCGTTGCGCAAAATCTTGAGGCCGACGCTTCGCTCATGGGCCTGCGCGCCAAACAGGCGGAATTTTCAAAGCCGTTGTCGGCCTATCTGGCGGAGGCGGCTTCGGCCGGCCGCGCTTCGCGCGCGCAGGCGCAAGCGCGCAGCCATGGAAGCGCGCTGTCGCAGATCGAAAGCCGTTCCGGCGTCGACAAGGAAGTCGTCCTCGCCATCTGGGGCATGGAGACCGATTTCGGCCGCGACATGGGCAATCGCGACGTGCTCCGTTCGCTGGCGACGCTGGCTTACGCCCATCCGGACAATCCGGTTTATGGCGACGAATTCATCGCCGGTCTCGTCATGCTCGAAAAAGGCCTCGCCGAACGCGCGCAGATGAAAGGCTCGTGGGCGGGCGCCATGGGCAATCCGCAATTCATGCCCTCGGCCTATCTGAAACACGCCGTGAGTCTGAGCGGCGGCGCGCCCGATATCTGGACGTCGGTCCCGGATTCGCTCGCCTCCATCGCCAATTTCATGAAGAACTCCGGCTGGATCGCCGGCTCGCCGCCGCTCGTTGAGACCCGCATTCCTGACGGCTTCGACTGGTCGACGTTGAAGCAAAGCTTCGGCGCATGGAGCCGCATGGGCTTCCGCGACATCGATGGCGACGCCCTGCCCTCCTCCGGCGAGGCGATGCTGTTTCTGCCCGCCGGCGCCAGAGGCCCAGCGCTGCTGCTGGGCCCGAATTTCTTTGTGCTGAAGGCCTATAATTTCTCGGACAGCTATGCGGCCGCCGTCGCGGTTCTCGCCAACCGCATCGGCGGCGGCGCAGGCGTGCGCGCGAGCTGGCCGAAGGATGACGGCCTCGACGCCGCCGGCCGTTCGCGCATCCAGACGATCCTGAAACAGAAAGGCTTCTACGACGGCAAGATCGACGGCCGTTTCGGTCCGATCACCCGTCTGGCCGTGCACGCCTATCAGAAAAGCGCCGGGATCGCGCCGGCCGACGGCTTCCCGTCGAAAGCGCTGCTGGCGCGGATGAGCAATTAACTCCCCCTCTCCCCGCGAGCGGGGAGAGGGCCGGGGTGAGGGGCCGACGCAGAACGCCAACCCACACAAGATCACGCTCTACGCCCTGCCCCTCATCCGGCGCTTCGCGCTGCCTTCTCCCCGCTTGCGGGGAGAAGGGAATGGCTGGAATCAGAACTTCAGCGCCTTGGCCTGCTTGACGCCCGGAAGCTTCTGCACACCGGCGAGAACGCTGTCGGGCACATCGCCGTCGACGCCGACGAGCGCGACGGCCGAGCCGCCTTCCTCGTCGCGACCAAGCGCGAAGGTGGCGATATTGACGCCGGCGTCGCCAAGCAGGCTGGCGAAGCGGCCAATGAAGCCGGGCTTGTCCTCGTTCGACACATAGACCATCGCGGGCGCGAAATCGGCGTCGACGTCGATGCCCTTGATGCTGACGATGCGCGGACGCCCGTCGTGCACCGTGCCGGCGACAGAACGCTCCTGCTTCTCGGTGACGACGCTCAGCGTGATCAGCGATTCGTAATCGCCCTGCGCGCCGCGCGTCGTTTCCTCGATGACGACGCCGCGCTCCTTGGCGATGGACGGCGCGGAGACCACATTCACGTCCGCCAGCATCGGCCGCAGCAGACCGGCGATGGCCGCCGAGGTCAGCGCCTTGATCTTGAGATCGGCGACATGGCCTTCATAAGCGATGGTCACTTTCTTCAGGCCGGTCTCGGTGAGCTGACCCGCGAACGAACCGAGCTTTTCGGCGAGCGCGATATAGGGCTTCAGCTTCGGCGCCTCTTCCGCCGTGATCGACGGGAAGTTGACGGCGTTCGAGATCGCGCCGCGCATCAGATATTCCGACATCTGGTCGGCGACCTGAAGGGCGACATTTTCCTGCGCTTCGTTGGTCGAGGCGCCCAGATGCGGCGTCGCCACGACATTGGGGTGGCCAAACAGCGGATTGGTCTTGGCCGGCTCTTCGATGAACACGTCGAAGGCCGCGCCGGCGACATGGCCGGAATCGAGCGCCGCGCGCAGCGCGACCTCATCGACGAGACCGCCGCGCGCGCAATTGATGATGCGCACGCCCTTTTTCGTCTTGGCGAGATTTTCCGCCGACAGGATGTTCTTCGTCTGCGGCGTCATCGGCGTATGCAGCGTGATGAAATCGGCGCGGGCAAGCAGATCCTCAAGCTCGACTTTCTCGACGCCCAGATCGACCGCGCGCTCCGGCGTCAGGAACGGATCGAAGGCGATGACGCGCATGCGCAGGCCAACGCCGCGCTCGGCGACGATGCCGCCGATATTGCCGCAGCCGATCACGCCAAGCGTCTTGCCGGTGATCTCGACGCCCATGAAGCGGTTCTTCTCCCACTTGCCGGCCTGCGTCGAGGCGTCGGCGGCGGGAATTTCGCGCGCCAGCGCGAACATCAGCGCGATGGCGTGTTCGGCCGTGGTGATCGAATTGCCGAAGGGCGTGTTCATCACGATGACGCCCTTGGCCGTCGCCGCCGGAATATCGACGTTGTCGACGCCGATGCCGGCGCGGCCGATAACCTTCAGGTTCTTGGCGTTTTCGAGAATCTTCGGCGTCACCTTGGTGGCCGAGCGGATGGCGAGGCCATCGTAATCGCCGATGATGGCGGCGAGCTTGTCCTTGTCCTTGCCGAGGTCAGGCTGGAAATCGACCTCGACGCCGCGCGCCTTGAAAATGGCGACAGCGGCGGGCGACAGGGCGTCGGAAATGAGAACGCGGGGAGCTTTCATGGGGAAGTCCTCGATCGGACTCCCTCTCCCGCACGGCGGGGGAGGGATGGGGAGGGGGAAAAATCCTGAAGATCGAGAGGGGGCGACGCCCCCTCCCTGCCCTCCCCCGCCGCGCGGGAGAGGGAAAGCGCGATGCGCTTACGCCTTGAGTTCGGCCTTGGCCTTGGCGAAAGCCCAATCGAGCCAATGCGTCAGGGCTGCGACGTCGGCCGTCTCGACCGTCGCGCCGCACCAGATGCGCAGGCCGGGGGGCGCGTCGCGATAGGCGCCGATGTCGTAGGCTGCCTTTTCCTTTTCGAGCAGCGAGGCCAGCGTCTTGGCGAAAGCCGCCTGCTGATCGGCGGGCAGCGCCGCGATTGCCGGATCGACGACCTTGAGGCAGACGGACGTGTTGGAGCGGATCGCCGGATTCTTGGCGAGGAAGTCGATCCAGCCGGCCTTGGCGGCCCAATCGGCGATGACCTTGGTGTTGGCGTCGGCGCGCGCGACGAGGCCGTCGAGGCCGCCGACCGATTTCGCCCAGTTGAGCGCGTCGAGATAATCCTCGACGCAGAGCATCGACGGCGTGTTGATCGTCTCGCCCTCGAAAATGCCTTCGATCAGCTTGCCGCCCTTGGTCATGCGGAACAGCTTCGGCATCGGCCAGGCCGGCGTATAGCTTTCAAGCCGCTCGACGGCGCGGGGGCCGAGAATGAGCACGCCATGCGCCGCCTCGCCGCCGAGCGCCTTCTGCCAGGAGAAGGTGACGACATCGAGCTTGTCCCACGGCAGGCGCTGGGCGAAAGCGGCCGAGGTGGCGTCGCAGATCGTCAGGCCCTTGCGATCGGCCGGAATCCAGTCGCCGTTCGGTGCGCGCACGCCCGAGGTCGTGCCGTTCCAGGTGAAAACCACGTCATTGTCGAAATTGACGGACGCGAGATCGACGATCTCGCCGTAGCCCGCCTTCAACGTGCGGGCGTCCTTGAGCTGGAGCTGCTTGACGATATCCGTCACCCAGCCTTCGCCGAAGCTTTCCCAGGCCAGCGCGTCGACGCCGCGCGCGCCGAGCATCGACCAAAGCGCCATTTCCACAGCGCCCGTGTCCGAGCCGGCGACGATGCCAATGCGATAATTGGCGGGAACCTGAAGAACCTCACGAGTGAGGTCGATGGCGAGCTTCAGCTTCGCCTTGCCGATCTTGGCGCGATGCGAGCGGCCAAGCGGCGCGTCTTTCAGGGCTTCGGGGGTCCAACCGGGGCGCTTGGCGCAGGGGCCGGAGGAGAAATTGGCGCAATTCGGGCGCTGAGCGGGCATATTCGTCATATCTGAGCCATCCTTTCAGATGGGCGCCTCTCGTTGGGGAGAGGTGTCCCGCAGATGGCGATAAAGCAAATTCGCGGTCGCGGTCAAGCCGGCGCGACCCTTCGCCGCAACGAAAAAAGGCGGAGCTCCGCGCTCCGCCTTTCCGCAAACTCTGAGAGACTGGTCTTATTCGCCGTCGATCATGTAGCGCACGCCGACGCGCACTTCGTGGCTGTCCAGCGTCTTGCGGGTCGCAACAGCGCTGACCGGCCCATAGGTCAGATAACGACCGGCGTTGGCGTATCGATAGCCGAGATCGACCTTGGCGTTGTTGTTGATGTCGTAAGAAACGCCGGCCATCAGCGCATAGGCGAAGTTGTAATAATGCTTGGCCGTCGCGTGCTTGTAATCGAACGTATAGACCGTGCCCGTCACGCTGTCGGTGATCGAACCGGCCGGAGCGACGCCCGCGTTGAGATAATTGTTGGAGCCGGACACCCCGAGATTGGCGATGCCGAGACCGGCGCCGACGTAAGGCGTCACTCCGCTCCACGTGCCGAGATCGACATAGCCGTTCGCCAGATAAAGATGCTGCTTCAGCTTTGAAGCGTTCGACACCGTGCAATTGGCCGTCGCGAAGACGCCGCCGGCGGAGCCGGTGACGCAAGGCGCGAAAGCCGACTGGGTGTCTCCCAGCGTCTGGCGCCAATCGTAAGTCATGTCGGCGCGCAGCCAATTGTTGAACTTGTAGCCAAAGCCGAAATTGCCGCCGAGCAGATTGCGCCGCTTGCCGCTCAGATTCGCTTCATTGTTCAGTTGCAGCGGCTTTTCGCTGACGAAGCCGATGTCGCCGCGCAAGTACCATCCGGTGCCGAGTTCGACGGGGCGCTGTTGTGTAAGAGGCGGCGGCGCGGCGCCCATCGGCGCGAAGTCAGCGGCCTGGGCCGTTGCGGCGACGCCCATTGTCGCCAAAGCCGAGACGGCGAACGCCAGAGCCTGAAGAGACCGGCTGCTCATGTTGATAATCCTCCGACACACCCGCGCAACTCAAACCCGCAGGCTATATTCATGAAATATGGAGGATATTCCTTAAACAGCGTTTAACCGTGTTTCCGAAAACCAGTCTTTTGAAAATATTTTTACGCCGGAAAGAAAAATATATTTACATTTTATAAATAAAGAGCGCGGCCTCGACGGCCGCGCTCTTCAATCATGCTGAAAGCAGGATCAGTATTTGCGAACCAGCGGGGCCGGCATGGCGGCCGCGACGGCGGTGTCGCCGCCCAGCATCCAGCGCATGCCCAGACGGATATCGTGCGAATCCATCTTCACGCGCTGCACTTCGTTGCCGCAGGCGCCGCCGGGGGCGACCTGACAGACGATGTGGCCGGACGCAGCTTTGCCCATATTCAGATAGCGATAGCCAAGTTCGAGCTTCAGGTTCTGGGTCACGTCGTAGCTGAGGCCAGCCATCAGCGCCCAGGCGAACTTCCAGCTGCTCTTGTCACCCGCATATCCGAACGCGCCGAGCTGATGATCGACGTCCGTCAGGCTCTGGAAGCGATGCTGCGCCGTGCCAAGACCGACGCCGACGAAGGGCGTGAGGCCGGACCAGGTGCCAAGATCGGCATAGGCGTTGGCGAGGAAGACGCTGTTGGCGATGTGGCCCGTATAATGATCGTAGCAGCGGCCGGAGACGCAAGCGGCCGGCGTCGCAACGCCATTCGACCAGCTGGCGATCGCATTCCAGCTCGCGGCCGAGCGATATTCGCCCGTCAGATCGGCGCGGAACCAATTGTTGAACTTGTAACCGACGCCAACGCCCGCGAAAGCCTGATCGCCGCGCTTGTCAGCGTCGACGCGCAGACCCGGAACGGTGAAACCGGCGTCGAACGACTGCTTGAGGTTGGTGGCGCCCGCAATGCCGACGCCGACGTCGCCACGCAGATAGAAGCCGGACGTTTCCGACATGGTGCCGCGCAACGGCGCCTCGATGGCCGGCGGCGGCGGCAGCAGGTCCGCCGCTTGCGCCGTATGAATGACGCCCGCCGCGAGGACGCCCGCCAGGGTGAGAGCCTTAAGGCTGCCCATGATCTCGTTCCCTTCGTTAAGTCCGGGCGCGAATGGGCCCGAAAATTTGATGACGAAGGGAAATTCGCAGAAAGAGCTTAAAAGGGGATTAACCGTAAAACTTAACCACGCGCAGCCGAAAAATCTTTGTGCATCAAGGCGTCAGCGTCAGGCGGCCTTGATCAGCGCCTCGCAGATGTCGTCAACGACGCGCTCGACAAGATCGTGATCGTCGCCTTCGCCCATCACGCGAATCAACGGCTCCGTGCCTGAGGGACGGATGACGAGCCGGCCGCCGGCGCCAAGCGTCGCCTTGCCTGCTTCGACAGCTTTCTGCACGCCGGCGGTCTCCAGCGGCTTGCCGCCCTTGATGCGCACGTTCTTGAGAATCTGCGGCAAAGGATCGAAACGCCGGCAAACCTGACTGATCGGCTTGTCCTGCTTCTGCGCCACCGCCAGAAGCTGCAACGCTGCGACAAGGCCGTCGCCCGTGGTCGAATAGTCCGACAGGATCACATGCCCCGACTGCTCGCCGCCGACATTGTAGCCATGCTCGCGCATGTGTTCGAGAACGTAGCGGTCGCCAACGGCGGTGCGGATGAGTTCGAGGCCGATCCCGCCCAGATAGCGCTCAAGCCCGAGATTCGACATGACGGTCGCGACGACGCCGGGGCGCGACAGGCGTCCGTCTTCCTGCCAGCTTTGCGCTATGGCCGCCATCATCTGGTCGCCGTCGACGACATGACCATTCTCGTCGACGATCAGCACGCGATCGGCGTCGCCGTCGAGCGCGATGCCGACGTCGGCGCGCATTTCGCGCACCTTGCGCGCCAGCGCTTCCGGCGCGGTGGAGCCGACGTCGCGATTGATGTTGAAACCGTCGGGCTCGACGCCGATGGCGAAGACCTCGGCGCCCAGCTCCCACAGGGCTTCCGGCGCGACTTTATAGGACGCGCCATTGGCGCAATCGACGACGATGCGCAGACCATCGAGCGACAGATGACGCGGCAACGTGCGCTTGGCGAACTCGATATAGCGCGCATGCACGCTCTCGATGCGCTTGGCGCGGCCAAGATCGGGAGATTTCGACAGCCGGCGGCTCAGATCGGAATCGAGCAGCTTTTCAATGTCGCGCTCGACGTCGTCGGACAATTTGTAGCCGTCCGGGCCGAACAATTTGATGCCGTTGTCTTCATAGGCGTTGTGGGAGGCGGAGATCATCACGCCCACGTCGCAGCGCATCGACCGCGTCAGCATGGCGACGGCGGGCGTCGGAACGGGCCCGAGCAGCAACACGTCCATGCCGACCGAGGTGAAGCCGGCGACCATGGCGTATTCGATCATATAGCCCGAAAGCCGCGTGTCCTTGCCGATGACGACGCGATGACGATGTTCGCCGCGCTGGAAGGCGAGCCCTGTCGCCTGTCCCACGCGCATGGCCAGTTCGGGCGTGATAACGCCGTTGGCGCGGCCGCGAATGCCGTCGGTGCCGAAATATTTGCGACCCATGAACGCCTCGATCAGTCTTGCCTCTACCCCGTGCCGAACGAACGGCCGAGGTCCGGCGACGGCGGCAATATAGCCTTTCCGATTAGCCTATGGTTCACGTCGCGTAAATGTGCTTAACGTGCGGTCCCGCCCGCAATACGCCGCCGACCTGCCGAAATTTGGCCGAACTGCGCGGCGACATTGCGCAACGCATGCGTTGCAGGCGGACGGAACTTGGGCGGATGGGGCGATGGCTGGATTTTATCGGTTGATGCTTGTTGCGGCGGTCGCGGCGGCGTTTGGCGCGCCGGCGCGGGCTGAGGAAGCCGGGGTTGCGGAGGCGCAATATCGCCAGCGCGTCGCCCAGATCTACAGCCGCCCGCCGGCCGACATCGACGCCGGCGACCAGCCGACCTATCAGCGCGTCCAGCAGGATCAGGGCGGACTCATCGTCCGCATCGACCGACTGGAGAATCAGTTGCGGTCGCTGAACGGCCAGATCGAGCAATTGCAGTTCCAGAACCGTCGTCTGGAAGAGCAATTGCGCAAATTCCAGCAGGATGTCGATTTCCGCTTCCAGGAGGGCGCCGGCAAAAGCGCCCCGCGCCATGCGCCCGCGCCTTCGACGCCCCCGGCGCGCGAGCGCCGCAGCGATCTCGAACCGGAAATCGCGCCCGCGGCCGTCTCCGGCCTGTCGAGCGCGCCCGGCATCGCCATCAATCCGCAGCCGGCCCCGGCTGTGACGAACGGCGGGCGACGCGGCGACGCTTTCGACCCCAACGCCAACCCGCATGCGCCGGGCGCGCCGCGACAGATCGGCACGACGACGCCAAGCGCGCCGCTCGCGAGCCAGCCGCGCGCGGCGGCCGACCTCAACGCCGCCCCCGGCCAGCCGCTCGATCTGTCGAAGAATTCCGCCAACGGCTGGCAGCCGCCGGCGCCGGCCGTCATCGCCGCGCCCGCTGAGGCCCAGCAGGCCGCCGTATCGACCGTGGCGCATACGCCGAACGTCGCGCAATCGGGCGCCCGCCTCGATTACGATCTCGCCATGGGCCATTACCGCGCCGGCCAATATGAGGCGGCCGAAAAGGCTTTCGGCGACTTCATTTCGCGCAACCCGAAAGACAAGCTCGCCTCGGACGCCATCTTTTTTCTCGGCGAGAGCTATTTCCAGCGCAACCGACACCGCGAAGCCGCCGAGCAATATCTGAAGATCTCGACCAGTTACGGTCGCTCGGCCAAGGCGCCGGAGGCGATGCTGCGTCTCGGCCAGTCGCTCGGCGCGTTGGGCGCCAAGGAGCAGGCCTGCGCCAGCTTCGGCGAATTGCCGCGCAAATATCCCAACGCGTCGACCACCGTCCGCGCCGCCGCCGACCGCGAGGCCAAACGCGCCGCCTGCATCTGAGGCCGGCGTGAGCGACGCGCCGCATCGCAGATTTGCGGCTGACGCGCGCTCCCTGCTCGGCCTCCGCAAGGCCTTGCTCGCTGTCTCGGGCGGCCCCGATTCCATCGCCCTGATGCATCTTGCGGCGCACTGGGCCCAAACCGCGCCGGGCGCGCCCGTGCTCGCCGTCGCGACCGTCGATCACGCCCTGCGCCCGGAGAGCGGCGCGGAAGCGGCCAAAGTCGCCGATTGGGCCGCCACGCTCGGCCTGCCTCATACGATTCTGCTCTGGCAAGGCGAAAAGCCGTCGCAGCGCATTCAGGAGGCCGCGCGCGACGCCCGCTATGCGTTGCTCGTTGACCACGCCCGCGCCATCGAAGCCGATGCGCTCGTCATCGCCCATCACGCCGACGATCAGGCCGAAACGGTGCTGTTTCGGCTGACGCGCGGCAGCGGAATCGCCGGCCTTGCCGGAATGGCCCGGGTCTCGCAGCGCCGGGGCCTTCCCTTGCATCGCCCCTTGCTCGACTGGCGCAAAGCCGAACTTCTTGCCTTCTGCGCCGGCGAGGGCCTCGCCTTTCTGGAAGACCCGTCCAACGCCGATCCGAAATTCGCCCGCGCCCGGCTGCGCCGCCTCGGCGTTCATCTCGAACAGGAAGGGCTCGACGCCGACGCGCTCAACCGCCTAGCCGGTCGCGCCGCCCGCGCCGACGCCGCGCTCGCCAGCCTGACGGAAAAAGCCGAGGAGAGGCTAGACCCCAACTTCGATGGCGCCTCCTGCCGCCTTGCGGCGAAAGCTCTGATGACGGAGCCCGAGGAAATCGCCCTGCGCCTGCTCGGCGGGCTCATCCGCCGCGTTGGCCGCGAGGCGCGGTTGCGGTTCGACCGCCTCGAATCGCTTGGCGCGCGCCTGCGCGAGGCGGTCGTCAGGGACGAAGTCTTCGTCGCGACATTGGGCGGCGTATTATTACGTCTCGATTCGGCCGGGCAATTGACCCTGTCCCCCGCCCCAGCCCGGCGCGGCGGCGGAAAAAGCCCCGGATTGGACGCCGATAACGGCAAATCTTAACGCCGAAACCAGTGAAACGCCGCGCTTCCCTTGGCAACGCGGCCTGCTGAAACTACATTCCAGACTAATTCACGCGGCGCAGCGGTGCGCCGTTGTTCTGGCCATGCGCCGATTTCAGGATTTGTGATGAACCCCAACGTCCGCAATCTCGCCCTCTGGGTGATTATCGGCCTGCTTCTCGTGGCGCTGGTGATGCTGTTTCAGGGTCAGGGCCCGCAACAGCAGACCCAGCAGATCACTTTCAGCCAATTGCTGACGGACGTCGATCAGGGCCGCGTGCGCGAAGTGACCATCGCCGGCCACGACATCAGCGGCCATTACACCGACAATCGCGCCTTTGCGACCTACGCGCCCAACGACCCGACGCTGGTGCAAACGCTCTACAAGAAGAACGTCGCCATCACCGCGCGGCCGCAGTCCGACGGCAACAACTGGCTGGTGACGCTGCTCGTCAACGGCCTGCCGCTCATCGCCTTCCTCGGCGTCTGGATTTTCCTGTCGCGTCAGATGCAGGGCGCCGGCGGCAAGGCCATGGGATTCGGCAAATCCAAGGCCAAGCTGCTGACGGAGGCCCATGGCCGCGTCACCTTCGAGGATGTCGCCGGCGTCGATGAGGCCAAGGAAGACCTGCAGGAAATCGTCGAGTTCCTCAAAGACCCGCAGAAGTTCCAGCGCCTCGGCGGCCGCATTCCGCGCGGCGTGCTGCTCGTCGGCCCGCCCGGCACCGGCAAGACGCTGCTCGCCCGCGCCATTGCCGGCGAAGCGAACGTGCCCTTCTTCACGATTTCCGGGTCTGACTTCGTCGAAATGTTCGTCGGCGTCGGCGCGAGCCGCGTCCGCGACATGTTCGAACAGGCCAAGAAAAACGCGCCCTGCATCATCTTCATCGACGAAATCGATGCGGTCGGCCGCCATCGCGGCGCCGGCCTTGGCGGCGGCAATGACGAGCGCGAGCAGACATTGAACCAGCTGCTTGTCGAGATGGACGGTTTCGAGGCGAATGAAGGCATCATCCTCATCGCCGCCACCAACCGCCCCGACGTGCTCGACCCGGCGCTGCTGCGCCCCGGCCGTTTCGACCGCCAGATCGTCGTGCCAAACCCGGATGTGATCGGCCGCGAGAAGATCCTGCGCGTTCACGCCCGCAAGGTGCCGCTCGCCCCCGACGTCGATCTCAAGGTCGTCGCCCGCGGCACGCCCGGCTTCTCAGGCGCCGACCTGATGAATCTCGTCAACGAGGCGGCGCTGATGGCGGCCCGGCGCGGCAAGCGCGTCGTCACCATGGCCGAATTCGAGGACGCCAAGGACAAGATCATGATGGGCGCGGAACGCCGCACCCTCGTCATGACCGAGCAGGAGAAGATGCTGACCGCCTATCACGAAGGCGGCCACGCCATCGTCGCTCTCAACGTGCCGGCGACCGATCCCGTCCACAAGGCGACGATTATCCCGCGCGGCCGCGCGCTCGGCATGGTCATGCAGCTTCCTGAACGCGACAAGCTGTCGATGAGCTACGAGCAGATGACCTCGCGCCTCGCCGTGCTGATGGGCGGCCGCGTCGCCGAAGAAGTCATCTTCGGCAAGGACAAGGTGACCTCCGGCGCCCAGTCCGACATCGAGCAGGCGACGAAACTCGCCCGCGCCATGGTGACGCGCTGGGGCTTCTCGCCCGAACTCGGCACGGTCATGTATGGCGAGAATCAGGAAGAGGTGTTCCTCGGCTATTCCATGGGCCGGCAGCAGAACATTTCCGAAGCGACCTCGCAGAAGATCGATTCGGAAGTCCGTCGCCTCGTCGAGATGGGCCATGCCGAGGCGACCAGCATCATCACGACGAAACGCGAACAGCTTGAGGCGCTCGCCAAGGGCCTGATCGAATACGAGACGCTGTCCGGTGAGGAGATCATCGCCCTGCTCGACGGCCGCCCGCCCGTGCGCGACACCGGCGACGAGCCGCCGGCCCCGCGCGGCTCCGCCGTGCCGAATTCCGGCAAGGGGAGGCCCCGGCCCGAATCCGACGGGCTGGAGCCCCAGCCGCAGGCGTGAGCCTTCGATCCGTCGACATGAAAACGCCCGGCCGAAACGCCGGGCGTTTTCATTTGGCGATAGCGCCCTACGCCTCGGCGCGCATCAGAAGCGTTTCGCCGGTGGCGACGAGCTTGCGCGCGCCCTCGTCGTTCACGGCGAACAAGTCGGCGCGTGTAAAAATTTGTCGGCGGCCGGCGCGCGTCACGACGCCCCGCGCTACGAACGAGCGCCCGACGGCAGGCGCCATGAAATTGACCGAGACATGCGACGCCAGAACCATGCCCGCGACCGTAAAGGCCGCGTAGCCGCAAACGGTGTCGATAAGCCCGGAAACGAGCGCGGCATGCAGAAAGCCGGAATATTGCCCGGCCTCGCCACGCCACGGCATTTCAATTTCCACCTCGCCCGCCTGCGCCGCAACGACGCGGATCCCGGCCCAGCGGTTGAACGCCGCGCGTTCGTTCAGGGCCGATAATTGTGTTTTCCAATCTTCGCTCATAGGCGACGCCTTCGCCTTCCGTCTACGAACCGAAATTCCTCACTCCGCCGCCTTCGCGCCCTCGCCCAGCGCCGTCGCGCCGCTGTCGAATTGCAGACGAGCGAGGCGGGCGTAGAGACCGTCGCGGGCGACGAGTTCGGCATGCGTCCCCTCTTCGACAACGCGCCCCTCGTCCATGACGAGAATGCGGTTGGCCGAGAGCACGGTCGCCAGCCGATGCGCGATGACGAGCGTCGTGCGGTTGGCCATCAGCTTCTCAAGCGCGCCCTGCACGAGGATTTCGTTTTCCGCATCGAGCGCCGAGGTCGCCTCGTCGAGAAGCAGCACCGGCGCATCCTTGAGAATAGCGCGCGCGATGGCGATGCGCTGGCGCTGGCCGCCCGAAAGCGTCACGCCGCGTTCGCCCACGCGCGTCTCGTAGCCCTGCGGCATGGCGCGGATGAAATCGTCCGCCGCAGCCTGTTCGGCGGCGCGGCGCACGTCCGCGTCGCTCGCCTGCGGCGAACCGTAGCGGATGTTGTCGGCGACGCTGGCGCCGAAAATCACCGCCTCCTGCGGCACGAGGGCGATCTCGCCGCGCAGAGCCGCCGGATCGACGCGAGCAATATCGACGCCATCGAGCGCGATGCGGCCCGAAGCCGGATCGTAGAAACGCATCAGCAATTGGAAGACGGTGGACTTGCCGGCGCCCGACGGCCCGACGATGGCGACCGTCTCGCCCGGCAGGATGTTCAGATTGAGGTCGAGCAGCGCGGCCTCGTTCGGCCGCGTCGGATAAACGAAACGGACGTGATCGAAAACGATGGCGCCCTTTGCCGGCCGCGGCAAAGCCAGCGGCTGCGCCGGCGCGGCGATCTTCGGCGTCACGGCGAGCAATTCGGCGATACGGCCGGCGGAACCGGCGGCGGCGGAAATTTCGCTCCACACCTGGCTCAATTCGCCGAGCGCGCCGGCGCCGAGCACAGCGTAAAGCACGAATTGCGACAGTTCGCCGCCCGACATGCGCTTGGCGAGCACATCCTGCGCGCCAAGCCAGAGCACGCCGACGACGCTGCCGAAGGCGAGGAAGATCGCGACGCCGGTGAGAATGGCGCGCGCGCCGGTCGCAGCCTTGGCGGCGCGATAGGCGCCCTCGACCGCGGCGGCGAAACGGCCGATCGTCATCTGCTCGGCCCCGAACGCCTGCATGATCCGCACGGAGCCAAGATTTTCGGCGGCGAAGGCCGAGGCGTCGGCCAACGTGTCCTGCGCCGCGCGCGAGCGGGCCCGCACCGAACGCCCGGAGGCGACAAGCGGCAGCACGATGATCGGGATCGCCACCAGCACGAGACCGGACAGTTTCGGACTCGTCCAGATCATCAGCCCGATGGCGCCGACGAACATGAAGAAATTGCGCAGCGCGATCGAGGCCGAAGCGCCGAAGGCCGATTTCATCTGCGTCGTGTCTGCGGTCAGCCGCGAGACGAGTTCGCCCGTCTTGGCCGTGTCGTAGAAAGAGGCGTCAAGTCGCGCCAGATGCGCGAACAGATCGGCCCGCATGTCCGCGACAACGCGCTCTCCAAGCGTCATGACCAGGAAATACCGGGTGGCCGAAGCGGCCGCCAACACGCCCACCACGACGACCATCGCGATGAAATAGGTGTTGATGACGCCGGCGCTTTCCGTCGAAAAGCCATGGTCGATCATGCGCCGCACGGCGAGCGGCACGGCCAGCGTCGCCGCCGAAGCGGCTGTCAGGGCGCCAAGCGCGCCCAAGATCCACGCCTTGTGCTTGAAGGCGTAGGGCAGCAGCGGCTTCAGCGCTTTCAACGACTGGCGCGGGGCGCGGCCCTCGGCCGCAGGGATCTCGTCACTCATGGCGCGCTCTATAGCCTGTCCACTGGCAATCCCTAAAGGCTTTTCTCGCAACCCGGTCATTCCGCTTGCGGGCGAACGCGCTCTGGTTTATAGGGGCGCATTCCCGCATGGCTGCCGGTTTTGCGTGCTCGCATTGCTGTTGCCGTCTGCGACACGAGACACATGCCGCCCCGCGCGGCTTCGAGACAAGACGAGAGCGCGATGAAAGCCGACATCCATCCCAACTACCACACGATCAAGGTCGTCATGACCGACGGCACCGAGTTCACCACGCGCTCGACCTGGGGCAAGGAAGGCGACAAGCTGAACCTCGACATCGACCCCAAGACCCATCCGGCCTGGACTGGCGGCTCGCAGCAGCTGCTCGACCGTGGCGGCCGTCTGTCGCGCTTCAACAGCCGCTTCGGCGGTCTCTCCTTCGGCAAGAAGTAAGTCGAAGCGATCGAGCCAGACAAAAAGCCCCGGCATGCCGGGGCTTTTTCAGTTTTCGGGGCCTTCCCAGTCCAACGCGCCGCCTCGCCGAAAATGGCTCGCTCACGGCGGCGTCTCCGCGCCGGACAGGCGCGGAAAGCCTGGTCTCAATGCGCGCCCAGAGCGCCGCGCAGCATATCCATCTGCAACCCGACCGGATTGACGGCGCTGTGGGTCGGGGCGGCGTCGCCCGCCTCGTAGATCATCTTGTCGAGGCGCAGCACGCGATCCTGCAATTGCAGCGATTGGGAAACGAGTTCGCGCAGACGCTCCGGCAGACGCGAGAACACTTCCGGATTGGCGGTCGGCTCCTGCGCGCTGAGGCGCACCTTGCGTTTTTCCGAAGCCGCCTGCGCCGGGCTCAATTCCCCCTCGTTGACGGCGCGCTGCAACAACAGCCAGGAGGCAAGCTGCATCAGCCGGGTCGTCAACCGCATGCTTTCGGAAGCGTAGGCCAAAGCCTCGATGCGCGGCAGCCGGCGCGATTCCTCGCGGCCCGTGCTGTCGAGATAAGACGCCGCCGCCTCGACCAGCCCCATGCCTTCGCGGAACAGGGATTTGAAAGAGTCCGAAGAAGCGAGCTTCTGACCGATGGAGACCGGTGTCCCGAGGGGAGCGACGATTTTCAGACTCATGGAACGCCTCACTCAATTGCGCCTTTGGTCCGATCTGCGCCGGAGCCTGACGACATGACTGCATACTAACGCCTGAACGGGCCCCGCGCTCATTTAGCTTTGATTAACCTTAACCGGGCCGCAGGCGCGCGCAGCAGGAAAAACGGCGTTTCGAACAAAAAAGAGCCGCCCGAAGGCGGCTCAAAGTCACAACTGGGGAAGCGTCAACGAAGTGGACAGGAGCCACTCGAGGAATCCCGTCGAAACGGGACGCTTTGTATATAAAGTAGAAGGGTTAACCGAGGCTTACCTGAGCCTTCCCGCGCCGGCGAAAGGCGCACGCCGACCACCCGACGAGGATCTGAGCGCCAAGCTCACGCTGATTTGAAGAACGCGTCGGCGGCGGCCCGCGAGGCGGTTTTGGAATCGCGCGCCGCCCGCAGGCGCTCGATCTCGGCCTTGAGCGCCTCGATGCGCTCATCGAGTTCGTGCACGGACAGAAAATCGAGGGTTTGGCCGATTTCATGCCGGCTGGGCTGCGGGCGCGGTCTGGAGAGCGCTTCGTCGTCGAAGATGGCCATTGTCGTCTCCTTCCGCAATCTCGACAGAATGGCGCAAGTCGGCGGCGCTGGCGAGAGGCTGGCGTCGCCTTTCGCATTGCCTTTGCTTGCCCGCGCGAATATATTCCCCGCATTCCCGTCATGGATGATCGATTTGAGGCTTCGCCTCGGCCGGGCCGGAGGCTGAAGAGCCGCGCCCGCCGCAGGAAGCTGAAGCAAAGGAGAAACAAGCGATGAGCAACGCCCCGCTGATGCCGAAGGCGACCGCCGTCTGGCTCGTGGAGAACACCTCGCTGACCTTCGACCAGATCGCCAGCTTCTGTAAGCTTCACCCGCTCGAGGTCAAAGGCATCGCCGACGGCGAAGTCGCGGCCGGGATCAAGGGCCTCGACCCGATCACCTCCGGCCAGCTGACGCGCGAGGAAATCGCCAAGGCCGAGGCCAACCCGTCCCATCCGCTGAACCTCGCCGTGTCGAAAGTGCGTCTGCCCGAGGCCAAGCGTCATCGCGGCCCGCGCTACACGCCGCTGTCGCGTCGGCAGGATCGCCCCAACGCCATCCTCTGGCTGGTGCGTAACCATCCCGAACTGAAGGACGCGCAGATCATGCGCCTCGTCGGCACCACCAAGACGACGCTGCAGGCCATCCGCGACCGCACCCACTGGAACTCGGCCTCACTGACGCCGATGGACCCGGTGACGCTGGGTCTGTGCTCGCAGATCGATCTCGATTTCGAAGTGCAGCGCGCCGCCAAGGACCGGCCGGCCGTCGTCGAGGACCACGGCCAGACGTTGGTGCCGGCCGAGATTACCACCAAGCCCGAGCCGAAATCGCATCATGACGTGTTCGGCACGAGCTCCACGCCCGTCCGCGAGGAAGAAGAAGAGATCGACGTCGAGAGCGTCTTCGGCAAGCTCAAGGGCCTCAAACAGAAAGACTGAGCGCCTGCAACGCTGTTCAACGCGAAACGGGGGCCCGACGGCCCCCGTTCTCATTTAACGGGTGGGGACAGCTCAATTGCGCTCCATGATGTTTGACGCGCATTAACGGCGTTGGAGCGCCATCCAGGCATATTATCTTTACGTCAACCTGGCCGTCCCATTCTCCCCCGCGACCAACAAGGGGGAAGAACATGAGCAGCAACGGCGTCATTCCCGTCATCTGCGAGAGCATTCATCGCCGCCGCGCCATCCGCATCGAGGACGTGCGCGCGCTGCGCAAATTCGTTTACAGCGACGCGCTCATCAGCCGCGATGAAGCCGACGCCGTCTTCGAACTGGCCGCCGCCAATTATCCCGACTGCCCGGAATGGCGCGAATTGTTCGCCGAGACGATGTCGGACTGGTTGGTCGCGCAGAACGAGCCGGAAGGTTTCGTTTCGGAGGAGAAAGCCGACTGGCTCGTCAGCCGCATCGGCCGGGCCGGCCGCGTCACCAGCCTCGCGGAATTCGATTTGCTGGCGATGACTATGGAAAAGGCGCGCGCGACGACGCCGGGCCTGATCCGTTTCGCCTTGTCCCAGATGCGCGCGGCCGTGCGCTCGGGCGCGAGCCCGCTACGCGCCGCAAAGACCGCGCCCGGCTCTATCGACCCGGCGGAAATCGCCATGTTGCGCCGGATCATTTTTGCCGCCAGCGGCGACAACGGCGCCTCGGTGACGCGCGACGAAGCCGAGATGCTGTTCGACATTAACGACGCGCTGACCGCAAGCAATCCGGAATGGGACGACCTGTTCGTCAAGGCTGTCGTCAATTGCGTCATGGCGGCGAGCTTCGCCGCCCCGCCGGATCGCGCCGAGGCGCTGTCGCGGCGCGCATGGCTCGACAGCGAGGCGCGCGTGGACGTCGGCGGCTTCCTTTCGCGCATGCTCGGCGGCGCAGCCCTCGCCATGCGCGACGACGCCCCCGACGCTTTCACCCGCATGAACGCCCGCCTCGATGGCGAGATCGCCGCGAACGCCGCCATCTCGCATGACGAGGCCGCCTGGCTGGCCGGCCGCATTGGCCGCGCCGGTCGCCTGACCGACAACGCCAGAAAAATCCTGCGATTCATCGCCAAGGAATCGCCGAAGATCGATCCCTCGCTTCAACCGCTGATCGATCTCGCCGCCTGATCGGCGCAACAGGCAAAGGAAACGCCCGGCCCCTCGGTCGGGCGTTTTGCTATTCGCGCAAAGAAAAACGGCCGGGGGTAAGCCCGGCCGTCCATGTCATTCAAGAACCTTTGCCAGCGAAGCGCTCACACGCCCTTGTGGCCGATGGCGGCGGCGATTTCCTCGAGAATCGCCGGATCGTCGATCGTGGCCGGCATGGTCCACGGATCGTGGTCGGCGATCTTCTTCATCGTGCCGCGCAGGATCTTGCCCGAACGGGTCTTGGGCAAGCGGTTGACGGTGATGGCGATCTTGAAGGCGGCGACGGGGCCGATCTTCTCGCGCACCAGCGCCACGATCTCTTTCTCGATCTCGAGCGGCGAGCGGGTGACGCCCGACTTGAGAACGATGAAACCGCAAGGCTGCTCGCCCTTCAGCGCGTCCTTGACGCCGATGACGGCGCATTCGGCGACGTCGGGATGCGAGGACAGCACTTCTTCCATGCCGCCCGTCGAGAGGCGGTGGCCGGCGACGTTGATGATGTCGTCGGTGCGGCCCATGATGTAGAGATAGCCGTCTTCATCCATGAAGCCCGCGTCCGCCGTCTTGTAGAAGCCGGGGAACTCCGAGAGATAGCTCTCGACCATGCGGTCGTCCTGCTGCCACAGGGTCGGCAGATTGCCGGGAGGCAGCGGCAGCTTGACGACGATCGAGCCCATCTGGCCGCGCGGCACGGGCTTGGCCGCCTCGTCGACGATCTGCACGTCATAGCCCGGCATCGGCACGGTCGGCGAACCATGCTTGACCGGCAGCAGGCCGAGGCCGACCGGATTGCCGACGATGCACCAACCGGTTTCCGTCTGCCACCAATGGTCGATGACCGGCACGCCGGTGATCTTCTCCGCCCATTGCACCGTGTCCGGGTCGGCGCGCTCGCCGGCGAGGAACAGGGTGCGCATGCAGGAAATGTCGTATTTCTTCAAATATTCCGCGTTCGGATCGTCCTTCTTGATGGCGCGGAAGGCCGTCGGCGCGGTGAACAGCGCCGCGATCTTGTATTCGGAAATCATGCGCCAGAAGGCGCCCGGGTCGGGCGTGCCGACCGGCTTGCCCTCGTAGACGATCGTCGTCGAGCCGTGCAGCAGCGGGCCGTAGCAGATGTAGGAATGGCCGACGACCCAGCCCACGTCCGAGGCCGCCCAGAAGGCCTCGCCCGGCTCGATGCCGTAGAGGTTCTTCATCGACCATTTCAGCGCGACCATATGGCCGCCGTTGTCGCGCACGACGCCCTTCGGCACGCCGGTCGTGCCCGAGGTGTAAAGGATATAGAGCGGGTCGGTGGCGGCGAGTTCGATGCAATCGGCCTGCTTGCCGGCGGCCTTGGCGGCGGCGACGGCCTGCGCCCAGTCATGATCGCGGCCTGCGATCATCGAGGCTTCCGCCTGCGGGCGCTGCAACAGCACGACCGAAGAGGGCTTCGATTCGGCCAGCTCGATCGCTTCGTCGAGCAGCGGCTTGTACTTGACGACGCGGCCCGGCTCGATGCCGCAGGACGCGGTGAGGATCAGCTTCGGCTTGGCGTCGTTGAGGCGGGTCGCCAGTTCCTTGGCGGCGAAGCCGCCGAACACCACCGAATGCACCGCGCCGATGCGGGCGCAGGCGAGCATGCCGATCACGGCTTCGGGAATCATCGGCATGTAGACGATGACGCGGTCGCCCTTGGCGACGCCCTGATCGCGCAGCACGGCGGCGAGGGTCGCGACTTCCGTCTGCAACTCGGCGAAGGAAATCTTCTTCTTCTGGTCGGTGACCGGGCTGTCGTAGATGATCGCGGCCTGCGCGCCGCGGCCGTTCTTCACATGGCGGTCGACGGCGTTATAGCAGGTGTTGCAGGTCGCATCGGGAAACCAGCGGCCATAGACGCCGGCCTTCTCGTCGAAAATCTTCTGCGGCGGCTTGATCCAGTCGATCTCGCGCGCGGCCTCCGCCCAGAAGGCGTTCGGATCGGACTGCCACTTGCCATAGGCCTCGGCATATTTGCTCGCCATCGTTTCCTCCGTCGATTCGGGACGCGCAAAAGCGCCCAAGCGCCGCCGAGCCTCGCGAGGGCTGGCGAAAATAGCGCCGGATTGTTGCGACTCATTGCAAACAAAGGCAATCGGGCGGGGCCTCATAATTTCGGCTTATGTCGCTCGCCGGAATGCGGCAAAGTGGCGGACGAACCGACAGCGGAACGCGATGATCACCGACTGGACCTTTTATCTCGCCGCTGTGCCGGCCGTCATTCTCATGGGCCTGTCGAAAGGCGGCTTCGCCGGCGTCAGTCTTTTGTCCATGCCTTTGCTGACGCTGGTCATTCCGCCGATTCAGGGCGCCGCCATCGTCTTGCCGATCCTGATGGTGCAGGACGTCGTGTCGGTTTGGGCCTTCCGCAAGGATTTCGATCGCCGCAATCTCAAGATCCTGCTTGCCGGCGCGATGATCGGCATTTTCCTGTCGGCGGTCTTCGCCGTGAAAGTGTCGAATACATTCGTGACGCTGCTCGTCGGAATCATCGCTGTCGGCTTCGTTCTGGTCTGGTGGTTCAAGGACCGCAAGACCGACGGCCCGCCGCGCAGGCCCGGCGTCGGCGCGGGCGTGTTCTGGGGGGCGATGGCGGGCTTCACCTCGTTCTTCGCCAACGCCGGCGCCCCGCCCTTTCAGGTCTATGTGATGCCGCAGAAACTGCCGCCCCAGACCTTTGCGGGAACGGCGACGATGTTTTTCGCCACCATCAATCTGGTGAAGTTTTTCGCCTTCATCGCCATCGGGCAGGTCTCGGCCGGCAATCTCTCGACCTCGGTCGTGCTCTTTCCCGTCGCCATCGCCGCAACTCTTGGCGGCGTCTGGCTGGTGCGACGCGTCAGCGCCAAAAATTTCTACAGCCTGATCTATGGCCTGACCTTCGTCGTCGGCCTCAAGCTCGTCTGGGACGGGCTGCGCGGATTTTTCTGATGTCGAACCTCATGCCGCCGGCGCTGACGCCCATTCTTCTTCTCGTCGCCTCGAACGTCTTCATGACCTTCGCCTGGTATGGGCATCTGAAATTCAAGTCGTCGCCGCTCTGGCTCGCGATCCTCGCCAGCTGGGCCATTGCGCTGATTGAATATTGTCTGGCTGTGCCCGCCAATCGCTGGGGCAGCGCCGTCTATACGACGGCGGAACTGAAGACGATGCAGGAGGTGATCACCCTCGTCGTCTTCGCCGGCTTCTCGGTGCTGGTGCTGAAAGAGCCGCTCAGCCTCAATCACGCCTTCGGCTTCGGCTTTGTCGCGCTCGGCGCCTGGTTCATTTTTCGCGGGCCGTTCGCCTGAAAACAACGGGCGGGGGACAAGATGTCCGCCCGCCCGCTTGCTTGGTCCGCACGCCCGGCGGCGCGTGGTCGTTTCGTCGCTACGCCGGTTGCGCCGCGTCGTGCCTCAGCCTGGCGATCTCATCCTTGATCAGCAATTTCTTGCGCTTGAGTTCGGCGATATGCAAATCGTCCTCGGACGGATGGGCCATGGCGTCCTCGATTTCCTTCTTGAGCGCCTCGCGGCGCTTTTCGAGTTCGGCGAGGTGGCTTTCGACTGACATGCGACAGCTCCTTTTTTGGGCTCCCCGCACGGGCGAAAGGCCGGCGCGGAAAGCTTGGTTCCCTACACGGAGCGGCGCCCGACCCGGACGCCGACGCGGAGGAAAAGTCGACGATGAAATTGTGACGCTCTCGCGACGCGACCGCAAGCGTCATTTGCATCCGGCCTTGATCAATTCTTGTCGCGGAGCGATTCAATTTAATTCACTTGCCGCAAAGCTGTCATCGCATCTTGCGGCAGGCGCCGATGCGCCGCATAATCCCGCGCATGGGAGCTGTTGCGGCTTGCGAAAGCCGCGCGCGGAAGATTTTAGCCTCAAGATTGGCGTTCATGGCGGACAAATTGAGCGAGCAGGAGCGCGTCGCTTTCGAGGCTGAGATCGAGCGACTGCGGCAGGAGCATCGCGATCTCGACGCCGCAATCGAGGCGCTGGCCAGCGTCGGCGCGGTCGATCAATTGCAGATCCAGCGGCTGAAAAAACGCAAGCTGGTGCTGCGTGACCGCGTGTCCTTTCTCGAAGATCAGCTCACCCCCGACATCATCGCCTGACCGGGGCGTCGTCACGGCCGCCTTGCCTTGGCCAGCCCCCTCGGTTATGCGCATTTTTTGGCCCCTTTCAGGGAAATAAGCCGTGCCCCATACCGTCCCGCCCGTCGCCATCATCATGGGTAGCCAATCCGACTGGGCGACCATGCGCCACGCCGCCGAGACGCTGACCGCCCTCGGCGTGGCCTATGACGCGCGCATCGTCTCGGCCCATCGCACGCCAGATCGGCTCGTGGCCTTCGCCAAGGGCGCGAAAGCGGCCGGCTTCAAGGTCGTCATCGCCGGCGCCGGCGGCGCGGCGCATCTGCCCGGCATGACCGCCGCGATGACGCCGCTCCCTGTTTTCGGCGTGCCCGTCGAGTCCAAGGCGTTGAAGGGCAAGGATTCTCTGCTCTCCATCGTGCAGATGCCGGGCGGCATTCCCGTCGGCACGCTCGCCATCGGCAAGCCGGGCGCCATCAACGCCGCTTTGCTCGCCGCCGCCGTTCTGGCGCTGAACGATGCGGCGCTCGCCGCCCGTCTCGACCAATGGCGGGCGCGTCAAACCGCCGATGTCGCGGAGCGCCCGAAAGATGACGCCTGACAAAATCCTCCCCGGCGGCGCGATCGGCATTCTCGGCGGCGGCCAGCTCGGCCGCATGCTGGCCATGGCCGCCGCGCGCCTCGGTCTCAAAAGCCACATCTATTGTCCCGAAGCCGACAGCCCGGCCTTCGACGTCGCCGCCCGCGCCACGGTCGCGGCGTATGAGGACGAGGCGGCGCTGGCGGAATTCGCCGACCACGTCGATGTCGTCACCTATGAATTCGAGAACGTGCCGGCCCGCACGGCGCAAGTGCTCGCGGCCCATTGCGCTGTGCGCCCCGGCCCGGCCGCGCTGGCCGCAAGCCAGGACCGGCTGGTCGAAAAGCGGTTCATGGCCGATCTCGGCATTCCGACCGCGCCTTTCGCCGATGTCGAAGACGCCGGCGCGCTGGCTCGCGCCGTGGCGAAAATCGGCCGTCCATCGATCCTGAAGACGCGACGTTTCGGCTATGACGGCAAGGGACAGGCGATGCTGCGCGAAGGCGCCGATCTCGGCGCGACCTTCCGGGCGTTGGGCGGCAGCCCCTGCATCCTCGAAGGCGTCGTTCCTTTCGAAAAGGAAGTCTCCGTCGTCGCCGCGCGCGGGCTCGACGGCGCTTTCGCGGCCTATGACGTCTGCGAAAACGTCCACGAACATCATATTCTCGCCCGCACCGTCGCGCCCGCCGCGCTCGCCCCCGAAACCGCTGCGGCCGCCATCGCCATGACGCGGCGAATCGCCGATGCGCTCGATTATGTCGGAATCATCGCCGTCGAAATGTTCGTCACCCGCGAACTCGACGGCCATGGCCGCGCGGTCGAGGCGCTGCGCGTCAACGAATTCGCCCCGCGCGTCCATAATTCCGGCCATTGGACGCTCGACGGCGCCGTCACCTCGCAATTCGAACAACATATCCGCGCCATTTGCGGCTGGCCGCTCGGCGCGCCGACCCGCCACGGCGCCAGCGTCGAAATGCGCAATCTGATCGGCGAGGACGCCGACAAATGGCGCGCGATTCTGGCCGAGCCCGGCGCAAGCCTGCACCTCTACGGCAAAGCCGAAGCGCGCTCCGGCCGCAAAATGGGCCATGTGACGCGCATCCTCGGGTAAAACGCCGGCGCTTGGCTGGACAGGGGCGCCTGCTTCTGCTATTCGCTGCCCGCAACGGCGAGGCGCCCGGAAAGCGCCGCGTTAATCTATTTTCCAAATGCTGGCCGACAGGCCTTCAAACCAGAGGATCGACCCCTCGTGCAAGTTCTCGTTCGCGACAACAACGTCGACCAGGCTCTCAAAGCGCTGAAGAAGAAGATGCAGCGCGAAGGCATTTTCCGCGAGATGAAGCTCCGCGGCCATTACGAGAAGCCGTCGGAAAAGCGCGCGCGCGAGCAGGCCGAGGCGGTTCGCCGCGCCCGCAAGCTGGCGCGCAAGAAGATGCAGCGCGAAGGCCTGCTGCCGATGAAGCCGCGTCCGGTCGCCGGCGCGCGCTAAGGTTTTTCGGGCGGCTCGACGCCGCCCGCGCCAAAGCGGCGAGGCAAGCTTTCGGCGCCCCCGGGATCCGTCCCGGCGCGGGCGCCTTTGCTTTTTGAAGTTTACAAATGACCGCTGCGGCGGATCGGCAACAAACCCTTAAGGAAACGATGGTGTTTTGAGCGTCCTATTCCCGCCCGCATTCCATGGCAGGGAAAGAGGCTCGCATCGCGATTGATCCGGGAAAAAAGATGACCAAGACGACGAAGCCCGCCCTTTCGATCCGCAGCGGCGCATGGCTGAAGCTGCTGCCCGTCTGCGCGCTGGCTTTGGGTCTCGCAGGCTGCGAGAGCGTCGGCGGCGCCATGTCGGCGGCGCGCGGCCCCGGCGTCGCCGAGCGAGTCGACGCCGATCCGAAGGATTCGGCCGCCAACATCGCCTCGCTGAGCGAGGTCGTGAAGCGCAACCCCAACGATCCCGAGCCCTACAACACGCGTGGCGTCGCCTACGCCAAGATCGGCCGTTATCAGGACGCCATCGCCGATTTCAGCCAGGCGATCCGCCTCGACGCCAACCATGCTCCCTCGCTGACGAATCGCGCCCTCGCCTATCGCGAAACCGGCCGCAACGACGCCGCGCTGGCTGATTTCAACCGCGCCATCGCCGCCAATCCGAACCGCGCCGGCGCCTATGTCGGCCGCGCCAATCTCTTGCGCGCGCAGGGCAATCTCGGCGAGGCGATGGGCGATCTCGACAACGCCATCCGCCTCAATCCGGAAAACGCGCAGGCCTTCCACGCCCGCGGCCTGATCCATCAGCGGCAGGGCAACGACACCCGCGCCATCACCGATTTCGATAACGCCATCGATCGTGATCCTTTCGCGGCGGCGCCCTATCAGGCGCGCGGTCAGAGCCTCATCGCCGTCGGCAAATACACGCAGGCGGTCGAGGATTTCAACGCCGCGCTCAACGTCGACAATCGCAACGCCGACGCCTGGGCCGGCCTCGGCCTCGCCTACGAAAAGAGCGGCAACCGCACGAAAGCCTCGGAATCCTACCAGCGCGCGCTCGTCGTCAACCCGAGCCACGCCCTCGCCCGGGACGGCGCGTCGCGCGTGCGCGCCTGACGTGGCCGGCTTGCCTGCGCCCCGTGCGTAGGTTCTAATCCTGAACTCACGGCGGCCCCGCCGCCCGATTCAGGAGACGTCATGAAGCTCTATTATTCCCCCGGCGCCTGCTCGCTTTCGCCGCATATCGTGCTGCGCGAGGCCGGCCTGCCGCACGAACTCGTGCGCGTCGATCTCAAGACCAAGAAGCTCGCCGACGGCGGCGATTACTGGAAGATCAATCCGGCGGGCTCCGTGCCGACGCTTCAGCTCGATAATGGCGAAACCCTCACCGAAGGCCCGGCCATCGTGCAATATCTCGGCGATCTCGCGCCCGAGACGGGTCTTGTTCCCAAGGCCGGCACGATGGAGCGCTATCGTCTGATCGAGGCGCTGAACTTCGTCTCGACCGAATTGCACAAGAGCTACAGCCCGCTGTTCCGCCCCAACACGCCGGACGATTACAAGCCGGTGGCGCGCGAGAATTTGATCGGCCGCTATGGCGTCGTCGACAAAAAGCTCGCCGGCAAGAATTACCTGCTCGGCGATCAGTTCACCGTCGCCGACGCCTATCTCTTCGTCGTCACGCGCTGGTCCTTCCCGTTGAAGCTCGACCTGTCGCAATACGCCAACGTGCAGGCTTTCATGGCCCGCGTCGGCGAGCGGCCGAAGGTGAAGGAAGCCATCGCCGCCGAGGGTTGAGAACGCGGCTCAGAAAAGCAGAAGGCCCGCGAACCATGTCGCGGGCCTTCTCATTTCCGGGGGCGATGGCTGCTCAGTGCGCCAGCGACTTGACGATGCTTTCCACCATCTTCTTGGCGTCGGCGAGCAGCATCATCGTGTTGTTGCGGTAGAACAGATCGTTGTCGATGCCGGCATAGCCGATGCCGCCCATGCTGCGTTTGACGAACAGCACGTTAGCCGCCTTTTCGACGTCGAGCACGGGCATGCCATAGATCGGCGAGGTCTTGTCGGTCTTCGCCGCCGGATTAGTGACGTCGTTGGCGCCGATGACGAAAGCGACGTCGGCCTGCGCGAATTCCGAGTTGATGTCCTCAAGCTCGAACACTTCGTCATAGGGCACGTTGGCCTCGGCCAGCAGCACGTTCATATGGCCCGGCATACGGCCGGCGACCGGGTGAATGGCGTATTTCACCTCGACGCCTTCCTTCTTCAGCAGGTCGGCCATTTCGCGCAGCGCGTGCTGGGCCTGCGCCACCGCCATGCCGTAGCCCGGCACGATGATGACCTTCGACGCGTTCTTCATGATATAGGCCGCGTCCTCGGCCGAACCCGCCTTGTAGGGCCGCTGCTCCTGCGCCGCGCCGGTCGCGCCGGCTTCAGCGCCGAAACCGCCGAGGATGACGGAGATGAACGAGCGGTTCATCGCCTTGCACATGATGTAGGACAGGATCGCGCCCGAGGAGCCGACCAGGGCGCCGGTGATGATCAGCGCCAGATTGCCGAGCGTGAAGCCGATGCCGGCCGCCGCCCAACCCGAATAGGAGTTGAGCATCGACACGACGACAGGCATGTCGGCGCCGCCGATCGGAATGATCAGCAGCACGCCGAGCGCGAAGGACGCCAGCACGATCAGCCAGAACAGCAGATGGCTTTCGCTCGCCATGAAGGCGCCGATCAGCACGACAAGGCCGACGCCAAGGCCGATATTGATCAGATGGCGTTGCGGCAGCAGGATCGGCGCGCCGGACATGCGGCCGTCGAGCTTGAGAAAGGCGATGACGGAGCCGGTGAAGGTCAGCGCGCCGATCGCCGCGCCGAGCGACATTTCCACAAGGCTCGCGCCATGGATATGCCCGACGGCGCCAATGCCGAAGGCCTGCGGCGCATAGAGCGCGCCCGCCGCCACGAGCACGGCGGCCAGACCGACGAGCGCATGGAAGAAGGCGACGAGCTGCGGCATGGCCGTCATCTGCACGGTGCGCGCCCGCCACGCGCCGATGGCGCCGCCGACGCCGATGCCGGCGATCACCAGAAGCCAGGAGGAGAAGCCGGCCGGCAGCTTGTAGAGCAGCGTGGTGGCGATGGCGATCGCCATGCCGATCATGCCGTAGAGATTGCCCTGCCGCGACGACGCAGGCGAGGAAAGTCCGCGCAGCGCCAGAATGAACAGGATGCCGGAAACGAGATAGAGGATGGCCGCAAAATTCGCGCTCATGGCGGCTTACCCCTTCTTCTTGTACATGGCGAGCATGCGCTCGGTGACGAGGAAGCCGCCGAAGATGTTCACCGAGGCCAGCACCAGTGCGACGAAGCCGAAGGCCTTCGCCCAGAGCGGGCCATCCTCGCCGCCGGCGGCGTCGACGCCGACAGACAACAGCGCGCCGACCACGATGACCGAGGAAATCGCGTTGGTCACCGACATCAGCGGCGTATGCAGCGCCGGCGTCACCGACCAGACGACGTAATAGCCGACGAAAACCGCCAGCGCGAAAATCGCCAGGCGGAAGACGAAGGGATCGATGGCGCCGCCCGTGGCGGCGTGGCCCGCCGCGCCGGCGACCGCCGCCACCTGATCGGCGTAGGTTTGCGCCGCGTCGGCCGCCTGACGCGCGACGCTGGCCGCGTCCTGCGCCCTTTGCAGCAATTGCTGGGTTACTTCATTCGCCATGAGGATCGCCCCTTCTTTGGGCAAATTCCGACAAGGCGGCCTGCTTTCAGGCCGCCGGTTTGAAATTCGGGTGAACGATGGCGCCGTCGCGCGTCAGCAGCGTCGCCTGAACGAGTTCGTCGTCCCATTTGATCGCCAGGGCCTTCGCGTCCTTGTCGATCATGGTTTCCAGGAAGGCGAGCAGGTTCTTGGCGTAGAGGCTCGACGCCGTGGCCGCCAGACGGCCGGCGATATTGAGATGGCCGACGATCTTGACGCCGTTGTCGGTGACGACGACTTCGCCCGGTTTGGCCAATTCGCAATTGCCGCCGCGCTCGACCGCCAGATCGATGATGACCGAGCCCGGACGCATCGACCGCACCATGTCCGCCGAGATCAGCTTGGGCGCGGGGCGGCCGGGGATCAGCGCCGTCGTGATGACGATGTCCTGCTTGGCGATATGGCTCGCCGTCAGCACCGCCTGCTTGGCCTGATATTCCTTTGACATTTCCTTGGCGTAGCCGCCGGCGGTCTGCGCCTGCTTGAATTCCTCGTCCTCGACGGCGAGGAATTTGGCGCCGAGCGATTCGACCTGCTCCTTGGTCGCCGGGCGCACGTCGGTCGCCGTGACGATGGCGCCCATGCGGCGCGCCGTGGCGATGGCCTGAAGACCGGCGACGCCGACGCCCATGATGAAGCATTTGGCGGCGGGCACGGTGCCGGCCGCCGTCATCATCATCGGCAACGCGCGGCCGTATTCGCCGGCCGCTTCGATGACGGCGCGGTAGCCGGCGAGATTCGCCTGCGACGACAACACGTCCATGACCTGCGCGCGGGTGATGCGCGGCATCAGCTCCATGGCGAAGGCGGAGGCCCCGGCCTTGGCGAGCGCGTCGAGCGCGGCCTGATTGCCGTAAGGATCCATCACGGCGAGAACAGCGACGCCGGGCTTGGCGCCCGCGACGCCGCTCGGAGCCGGACGGCGCACGCGCAGGATCACATCCGCGCCGGCGAGCGTCGCGGCGGCGTCGGGCGCAATGGTTGCGCCGGCGGCCTCGTAATCGGCGTCGAGGACGCCCGAGCCGACGCCGGCCCCGGCCTGCACAACGACCTCAGCGCCGAGGCCCTTGAATTTCTTCACCGTTTCAGGCGTCGCCGCGACGCGGGCTTCACCTGGATCAATCTCGGCGGGAACAGCAATGCGCATGAAAGACTCCATTGCGGCCGAACGGCCGGCAAGGCGGGATAGCGACGGCGAGCCTCAGCCCGCCGTCGGGAAACCTGTCAAAGCGTGAGAAGCCGCAGCAGAACGATGGAGGCGATCGAAGCGATCGTGCCCCATTTCACCAGCCCCAGAAACAACCGATAGGTCTTCTCGTGCTCGGCGTAATCCATGGCCGGATGACCGGTATTCTGAGCCGTATCGTTCGCCATAAAGCCCCCCTCTTCTGCTTTAGATCGCCCGCATTATGGTCAAAACGCGCTTTGCGGCAATGCGGAATTCGCGGGCGGGAGCGTCAACCGAGGCTTATGGCGCCTCCAGCTTGACCGATGACAAGGCCGCGGTTTGACGCGCCTTGAGCGCCTCGACCGAAAAGTCGCCGAGCACATCCAGAAACAGCCGCATGAAATTCTCGCGCGCGCCCAGATGCAGAAAAACCCCGCCCAGACCGATGGCGGCGCGATCCATGAACACGAATTCGCGCGGCACCTTGACCGGGCCTTTTTCTTTCAGGGCCTTATGCACCGCGAACGCCTCGCGCCGGCCATATTGGCCCGGCGCCACGCCATCCGCGATGGAGCGGACGCGATCGTCGAGCAGCGGGCCGTAAATGAACCGCGCCCAGATATCGAGCACCTCGATCAGGTCCTTTTTCAGCCCCCGGAAGCCCCAGGTTTCGTAGGCGTGAACGATGCGCGCATGGTCGTTATGTCGCAGCCCCTCGTAAAGATCGACGACGCCGCCGACGAAACTGGCCGGGAAGATGCGGATGCAGCCGTAATCCAGCAAATTGACGCCCATCTCCTCGGGGCTCGTCCCGAAGATCGTGTAATTGCCGAGATGCGGATCGCCGTGAATGACGCCGTAGCGGCTGAACGGCAGCCACCAGGCCTTGAACAGGGCGACGCCAATGGCGTTGCGCACCTCCTGCGGCGCCTCCTTGAAACTCAGGAGTTTGCCGCCGTCGAGCCATTCCATGGTCAGGAGCCGCGCCGTCGACAGATCGGCGAAGACTTTCGGCACGCGCACATTCGGCAAATGCCCGAGAACTTTCGCGTAAAGCGCGGCGTGTTTGGCCTCGCGCCCGTAATCCAGCTCCTCGCGCACGCGCGCCGCAATTTCCTTGGCGATTTCGCGCGTGTCGATGGCCGGGTCCATGCGCCGGTGGATCGAGAACAGCACGTCAAGCTGCGCCAGATCGGCTTCGACCGCCGAGGCCATGTCGGGATATTGCAGCTTGCAGGCAAGCCGCTCGCCGCCAAGGCCCGTCGCCCTGTGCACCTGCCCCAGCGACGCGGCCGCCGACGGATGCAGATCGAATTCCGCGAAACGCTTGCGCCAATCGGGCCCAAGCTCGGCCTGCATGCGCCGCTTGACGAAAGCCGCGCCCATCGGCGGCGCCTCGCTTTGCAGCTTCTGCAATTCGTCGGCATATTCCGGCGGCAAGACTTCGGGAATCGTCGCCATCATCTGGGCGACTTTCATCAGTGGCCCCTTGAGGCCCCCAAGCGCCCGCGCCAGCGCCGCCGCATTGGAGGCGTTCTTTCCGTCGAGGCCGAGAAGACGCGCGCCGGCGATGCGCGCGGCGACGCCGCCGACATTGGCGCCAACGCGGGCATAGCGCGCCGCCCGCGCGCTGAATCGATTGCTTTCCTGATCGCTCATGCCGCGATTGTCGCCGCGCCGCGCGGCAATCTCAAGGCGATTTGACGCGCCGCCGCGCCGGCTTCGTCGGAGCGCTCAGCCAGACGGCGAGCTTCGGCCAGTTTTCCTCAAGACTGCGCCGTCCCATGAACAGACCGAGATGGCAGGTCTGCGCCACATCGACGGTGACGTCCCTCGATCCCGCAAGATCGCGCAAAGCCAGCACTTGCGCCGGCGGCGCAACCTCATCGCCTTCCGCGGCCAGCAGGTAGATCGGCATGGCCGCGTCGCGCAGATCGAGCGTGCGGCCGAGCGCGCGAAACGCGCCGAGCGCCAGACGGTTCTGCAGGAACAGCCATTCGACGCTTTGCAGATAATAAGGCCCCGGCAGATCGACGACGCGCACATACCATTCGGCGAACCGCGCGGCCAAAGCGGCGTCTTCGCTTTGCAAGGCGTCGCGCGTCAAACGCGCAAGATCGAGGTCGCGCGCCCACAGTCGCAGCAATTGCGCGCCGGTCGCCCGCCCGCCGCCGGCCGCGACAAGCGCCTCAAAACCGCCGGGCGGCGCATTGCGCGCAGCGAAGGTCATGGCGGAATCGCAAGCCCCAAGATCGATCGGCGCGCCGACAAGCGCCAATTTCTCGACCTTTTTCGGAAACCGCGCCGCATAGGCCAGCGCCAGCCAGCCGCCCTGACACAGACCGACAAGCCGCGCCCGCCCGCCCAGTTCGTCAAGAATGACGTTGAGTTCGGCGAGATAGGCGTCAATGTCGAAATGCTGCGAAGCGGCGTTCGCCGATTTGCATTCGGCGATATGAACGCAAGACGCGCCGGCCGCGCGCAACACGGCGACAATGCTGTGATCCGGCGCGAAATCGGCGATGGAGGCGTCATGCAGCGCGAAAGGCGCGACGATGAGAATCGGCGTCGCGTCGCCGGCGTCGCCGAAGGCGAGAAGCCGCATGCCCGTCATGTCGAGTTCGACTTTGAACGGGTTTGCGAAAACGGCCGGCCCCGGTCGCGCCTGCAAAGAATCCGCCGCGCCCGACCAGAAGGCCGTCGCATTCAACGTCATTTCGCTCAGCGCCCGCGCCGCCATCAACGGCCAGAATACGGGCGAATGGCGCGGATCGTCCGCCATCGCCGCCACTCCCGCATTTCCTCAAACGGAGCGAAATCTACGTCTCGCTCTCATCTTGACGAACAGGCTGGGCGCGCAGGGCGCGCGCGTCATTGCGCAAAGTCAAAATACGCAGAATTTAGAAACGCCGGCGGCCGTCAGGCCGCCGCGTCCATCGCCTCCAGCTCCGCGATCATGCCTTCGATCATGGTCAGGCCGATCTGCCAGAAGGCGGGATCGCGCGCGTCAAGCCCGAACGGCGCCAGCAATTCGGAATGGTGCTTCGTGCCGCCCGCCGCCAGCAGCGCGAGATAGCGTTCGGCGAAGCCCTTCTCGGTCTTCTGGTAGACGCCATAGAGCGAGTTCACCAGACAATCGCCGAAGGCGTAGGCGTAGACGTAGAACGGCGAATGGATGAAGTGCGGGATATAGGCCCAGAAGGTCTCATAGCCCGCCCCCAGCCGGATCGACGGCCCGAGGCTTTCGCCCTGCACGCTCATCCACAATTCGCAGATCTGATCGGCCGTGAGTTCGCCCTCGCGCCGCGCCATGTGGACCTTGCGCTCGAACGTATAGAACGCGATCTGCCGCACGACCGTATTGATCATGTCCTCGACCTTGGCCGCCAGCATCGAACGGCGCAACGCCGGGTCGGCGGCGCTGGCGAGCAGCGCGCGGAACGTCAGCATCTCGCCGAAGACCGAGGCGGTTTCGGCCAGCGTCAGCGGCGTCGGCGCCATCAGCGCGCCATTGGGCGCCGCCAGCACCTGATGCACGCCATGGCCAAGCTCGTGCGCCAGCGTCATCACGTCGCGCGGCTTGCCCTGATAATTGAGCAGGACGTAGGGATGCGCCGACGGAACGGTCGGATGCGCGAAAGCGCCCGGCGCCTTGCCCGGCCGCACCGGCGCGTCGATCCAGCCTTCATCGAAGAAACGCCGCGCGATCCGCGCCATTTCGGGCGAGAAGGCCCCATAGGCGTCGAGCACTGTGTCGCGCGCTTCTCCCCAGCCGAAAGTGCGGCTGACGATATTGGGCAGCGGCGCATTCCGGTCCCAATGGTCGAGCGCCTCCTTGCCGAACCATTTCGCCTTGAGCTTGTAATAGCGATGCGACAGACGCGGATAGGCCGCATGCACCGCCGCGACGAGCGCGTCGACCACCTCGCGCTCGACCCGGTTCGACAAATGCCGCGCGTCGGCGACATCCTTGAAGCCGCGCCAGCGGTCGGCGATTTCCTTGTCCTTGGCGAGAGTGTTGGTGATCAGCGCGAAGGTGCGCATCTCCCCCTTGAGAGTCGCCGCGATCGCGCCGGCGGCGTCGCGGCGCACATGCTCTTTCGGATCCTGCATCAGGTTGAGCACGGGCTCGAGCGTCAGCTCCTTGCCTTCGACATGAAAGCGCAGATCGGCGATCGTCTCGTCGAACAGCCGGTTCCAGGCGCTGCGGCCGCTGATCGACTTCTCATGGAAGAGCTTCTCGATCTGATCGTCGAGCTGATAGGGCTTTTCCTGCCGGATATCGACCAGCCACGGACGGTAATGCGCCAGAGGCCCCTCGGCCATCGCCGCGTCGAGAATAGCGTCGTCGATGCGGTTGAGTTCGAGCTGGAAAAACAAAAGGTCGGACGACGCGGTCGTGATCTTTTCCTGCGCGTCGCCATAGAATTTCGCGTTGGCTGGATTGGTCGTATCCGTCGAATAGATCAACCCCGCGTAGGACATGATGCGGCCGAGCAGGTCTTCGAGCTTTTCGTAATCGGCGATCGCCTGCGCCAGCCGCAGCGAGGCCTCGGGCCCCGTCGCGATCTCCGCGAGCTTGCCGCGCCATTGCGCGCCAAACGCCGCGCTTTCCGCTAAAGCCCTTTCCATATCAGCGCGATAGGCCGCGCTCTCCATGCCCGGGTAAAGATCGTCGAGCCGCCATTCCGGCAGCGGCCCGAGGTCGGGCGCATGCGCCGCCCCATGGGCCTCGTGCGAGCGGCTGAACGTCTGAACGGTCTCGTCGGGCGTCATGAAATGTCCGGTTCTGAATCGAAAGGGCGGTCCGGGTTCTTCTATCGGGCGGGAAGGTTCGGAATCAACCGTCGCGAAGATCATCAAACGCGCCATTTCGGCACGGTTGTTAAGCCGGCGTTTACCCTGATTGCGCAGCATGCCCTCACGCAAGGGCGACTCGCCCGCCAAGAGGCCAAGCCCGCCGAGAGGCCAAGAGTGACGACACGAATTCTTATCGCCGACGACGATCCGGTGCAGCGCCGACTGCTTGAGGCGATGGTGCGGCGCTTCGGTTATGAACCCGAAACGGCCGACGGCGGCGAAGCCGCCCTAGCTCGGCTGACCCAACCCGACGCGGCCGCCATCGACCTGCTCATTCTTGATCTTGTCATGCCCGACCTGGACGGCATGGGCGTTCTGGAGCGTTTGCGCGCCCGCGACATTCGCGTGCCGGCCATCGTCCAGACGGCGCATGGCTCCATCGAGGCGGTGATTTCCGCCATGCGCGCCGGCGCCGTCGATTTCGTCGTCAAGCCTGTCGGCGCCGAGCGGCTGCATGTCTCCATCAAGAACGCCTTACGGGCCGACGCGCTCGAGGACGAAGTGCGCCGCCTCAGCCGGCGCGCCTCCGGCGCCCTCACCTTCAAGGACCTGACCAGCCGCAGCGAGGAGATGGCGCGCGCGCTGCGCCTCGCCGAACGCGCGGCGAAATCGAACATTCCCGTGCTGATCGAAGGCGAGTCCGGCGTCGGCAAGGAATTGCTGGCCCGCGCCATCCAGGGCGCCTCGGAGCGTCGCGGCAAGCCGTTCGTGACCGTCAATTGCGGCGCGCTGCCCGAAAATCTGGTTGAATCGATTCTCTTCGGCCATGAGAAAGGCGCCTTCACCGGCGCGACCGAGAAGCATGTCGGCAAATTCGTCGAGGCGAGCGGCGGCACGCTGTTTCTCGACGAGATCGGCGAACTGCCGCTGGAAACGCAGGTCAAGCTCCTGCGCGCCCTTCAGGAAGGCGAGATCGACCCTGTCGGCGGCCGCCGTCCGGTCAAGGTGGATATCCGCCTCGTCTCCGCCACCAACCAGAATTTGATCGAGCTGGTGAAACGCGGCCAGTTCCGCGAGGACCTCTATTATCGGCTCAACGTCTTCCCCATCACGCTGCCGCCGTTGCGCGCCCGCCGCGCCGACGTTCCCGATCTCGCCCGACGCTTCACCGCGCGTTTCGCCGCCGAGGAAGGCCGGCGGCTGCGCGGTCTGAGCGCCGAGGCGCTGGCGCTGCTTTCGGCCTATTCCTGGCCGGGCAACGTCCGCCAGCTCGAAAACGCCGTATTCCGCGCTGTCGTGCTGGCTGACGGCGACGAATTGACCGTCGCGGAATTCCCGCAGATCGCCGCGCAGGTCGACGGGTTCGACGTGCGCGTGCCGCCGGCCCCGGCCCAGGCGCCGCAGCCCGCGCCCCGTGTGGAGCGCGAAGTGGTGCGCGTCGAATTGCGTGATCCCAACGTGCTGCGGCTGATCGACGAAAACGGCGAAGTGCGCAAAATCGACGCGCTGGAGGCCGAAACGATCCGCTTCGCCCTCAGCCATTATCGCGGCCAGATGTCCGAAGTCGCCCGCAAGCTCGGCATCGGGCGCTCGACCCTCTATCGCAAGATGAAGGATTACGGCTTCCAGGAAGCCGTCGAGGCCGGCGCGCCGGAGGCGGCGGCCTGAACTATGTGACCTTACGGCAACGGCCGCCGAAGATCGACGTCGCGCGCGCGGCCAAAGCCCCGCGCACGTTGATTTCGGTTTGGCCGAGGGTTTGAATAACGCATCCTCGCAGCGCTCGCTTTGCGGGGGATTTTGCTTTTGTCCGATGCGGACGGAGTGTGGGCATGATCGCGCGCCTTGCCAGATTGGGATTGACCGGCGTTTCGCTTCTTGCGCTCGGCCTGCCGGCCGGCGCCCAGACCGCGCCCGTCGCCTCGAAAGATGTCGTCATCGACCTCGCGCCGACTTCGGAAGTCGTCATCAGCAACGCCGATCGCGGCGATCCGACGCGCCGCTGGGCCGACCAGCCCAAAACGGCCGCGATAGAGGCGACAGGCTCGCTGCCGTCGGGCGCCGGCGCCCTGCCGGGCGAAAAGGACATGATCGACATCGATCATCCCGCCGCCGGCCCTTCCCCCGTCGCCGTTGCGCGCCCACCGCTGCCTGCGCCGCATGAGCAGGCGCCCGTGACCACCCCGCCGGCTGCGCCCGCCCAGCAGGCCGCCCTGCCGGCGCATCCGCAGGACACGGTCGTCATTGAGCAAAAGCCGGTCGAGCCCGCGCCGCTTTCGCCCGTCGTGACCGCGCCTGTCGTGACCGCGCCTGTCGTGATCGCGCCCGCTGCGCCGGCGCCTTCGACGCCTGCGGCGACGCCCCCGGTCCAGCCGGAAATCGCCGTTCCCCAGACCCCGCCGACGCCGGCTCAACCGCCCCAGCAGGCGGTCGCGCCCCCGCCGGTGACGCCGGACATGATCCGCGCCGGTTTGCAGGAATTCCTGCGCATCGACGGCCGCGGCCTTGCTGCGGCGCAGATGCGCCGCGAACGTGAAGCGATCGCCGCCGCTTACGCCGCGCGCGGCTACGCGCCGTTCTGGACGGACGCCGGCAGGCCGACGCCCGCCGCCGAAGCCGCGACCGCGCGTCTGACGCGCGCCGAGGATGACGGCCTCGATCTGCGCGCCTTCACGATTCTCTCGTTCCGCAACCTGCCGCCCGAGCAGATGGCGCTGGCCGATCTCGCCCTGTCGGAAGCGGTCGTCGCCTACGGCCGACAGGCGAGCGGCGTCCGCGTCGAGCCGTCGCGCATTTCCGGCTACATCACGGCGAAACCGCAGGTCGCCGACGCGGCGACCATTCTCGTGCAGACCGCTTCGGCCGGCTCAAACGCGGGCGAGGCTTTGCAGGCTTTCAACCCGCCGCACCCGGGCTACGCCGCGCTGCGCGCCAAGCTTTCGGAATTGCGCCGCGAGCGTCCCGCCGAGGCGCCGCAGGCGAAAATTCCCGCCGGCCCGGTGCTGAAGGTCGGCATGCGCGATCCGCGCGTGCCGCTCATCCGCGCCCGCTTCGGCCTCGATGTCGGCGAGACGACGGCGCCCGAACAGACCGTCTACGACACGCGCGTCGCCGGAGCGATCGCCGATTTCCAGCGCGCCAACGGGCTGCCGGCGTCGGGCCAGCTCACCGCGCGCACCATCTCGGTGTTGTCGGGCGGCGAACCGTCGCGCCTCGAAAATGAAATTCTCTCCAATATGGAGCGATGGCGCTGGCTGCCGCGCGATCTCGGCGCCGAGCGCATCGAGGTCAACATTCCCGATTACATGCTGAAGATCGTGCGCAACGGCGAGATCGCCCATACGACGCGCGTCGTCGTCGGCAAGACGGACACGCCGACGCCCATCTTCTCGAACCGCATGCAATATGTGATCGTGAACCCCTATTGGAATGTGCCGCAATCGATCATCAAGAAGGAGATGGCCCCGCGCCTCGCGCAGGATCCCTCCTATCTCGCGCGGCGCGGCTATGAGGTGACGTCGCATCGCGGCCAGATGGTCGTCCGCCAGCCTCCGGGCGCGGGCAACGCGCTCGGCCGCATCAAGTTCATGTTCCCCAACGAGCACGCCGTTTATTTGCACGATACGCCGTCGCGCCACCTCTTCGGGACGGAGCGGCGCGCCTATAGCCACGGCTGCGTGCGCGTCGACAAGCCGTTCGGCCTTGCCGAGGCCGTGCTCGGCCGGCAGAACGGCTGGAGCGAGGAGCGCGTGAAGAAGATGATCGGCGGCGGCGAACGCACGATCCATCTCGGCCAGCCCCTACCCATCCATATCGAATATTTCACCGCCTATGTGGATGAAACCGGCCGCCTGCAATTGCGCGACGATATATACGGCTATTCGGCCCGGGTGCGCGCCGCGCTCGGCCTGAATGGCTGAGGCCTCCCGTTCTGTGACAAATTGGTCATAGACTTCAAAAAAATGCGCCGCTAAGACGTAAGCGGCGACATTTCGCCATGATGTGTCGCTAGTGCGACAGCGGGAGTCGGGAAAACGGAATTTGGGCGTGGCTTACGGCCCATTAACGCTTCTCGGCAACAATCCGCTCACCATACGCCGCCCTGCAAAATGGCGGCGTCGTAACTTGTGAGTTTGATTTTGCTGCGAACGCGCATCACGTCGGCGACCCGAATTCTTCGCGCCCTGCCGATTCCCGGTCTGATCGCCGGTTTTTTCGCCGCCCTGGCGCCCACATCGACGCAGACGGCCGTCGCCAATGGCGACACCCGCACCATCTATCTCTATCACGCGCACACCAAGGAATCGATCGCCGCCACATTCCGCGTCAGCGGGAGTTACGATTCCGCCGCGCTCAAGAAATTGAACTGGTTCCTGCGCGACTGGCGGCGCGACGAGCCGACGAACATGGACCCGCGGCTGTTTGACACCGTGTGGGAAGTCTACCGCAACGCCGGCGCCGAATCCCCGGTCTGGGTCGTCTCGGCTTACCGCTCGCCTGAAACCAATTCCATGTTGCGCCGCCGCTCGCGCGCGGTCGCCAAGCATTCCCAACACATGCTCGGCAAGGCCATGGACACGCATATGCCGGGCCTGTCCATGGCCCGTGTGCGCGAAATCGGCGTCAAGCTGCAACGCGGCGGCGTCGGCTGGTACCCGACGGCGGGCACGCCCTTCGTCCATCTCGACGTCGGCAGCGTCCGCTCGTGGCCGCGTCTGAGCTATGACCATCTCGCCCGGCTGTTCCCCGACGGCAAGACGGTGCATCTGCCAGCCGGCGGCGGCGCCATGCCGGGTTACGAACAGGCCCGCGCCGAGATTGAGGCGCGCGGCGGTCAGGCCTATGACATTGCCGAAGTCACCGGCAAATCGAAGGGCTTCTTCGCCTCGCTCTTTGGCGGCGGCGACGACGAAGAGGAAGTCGCGGCCGCGACGCCGACGCGCGGCCGCGTCGGCCGACTGCCGCCGCGCGGACGCAACGCCGCTGTCGCGGCCTATGCGCCTCAATCCGGCGACGTGGGCGAAGACGGCGGCCGTAATATCTTCGCCATGAACGAGCAGCGCCCCGAACCCGTCGTGCGCGCCGAGCGCGACCTGCCGCGCGGCGAAACCTTCCTGAGCCCGGCCGCTCCCGCCGCGCTGAAGCCGACGCCGGTCGAAGAGCCGACGCGCGCCGAAACGCGCGCCGCGCGCACGCAGCTCGCAGCCCTGGCGCCGCCGGCCGCCGACATCGCCATCGACACGAAGAAATTCGGCGAGTTGGCGCCTGTTCCGCCCCGCCGCCCGGCGGACCTCGTGACGACGTCCTTTGCCGACGCGCCATTGCCGCCGGTGCGTCCGGTGCGTCTGGCCGCGCTCGGCGACACCAGCTCCGCCCCGAAACTCTCCGCCAAATCCGGTCTGCCGGCTCTGATCACGCGCGGCTCGACCAGCGAGCCGGCGCGTCTTCCCCCGGCTGCGCTCGCTTATGCGTCGACTCCGACGGCGGCGACGCGCTCCGAAACCGTGACGACGGCGAAAGTCGCGGCCAAAGACGCCGATCGCGCCAATCTGCGCGCCGCCACGAGCGCCGGCCCCGAGCGCCCCGCCATCGCCCCGCCGGTGGCTGGCCTGCGACGGGCAGCGCGCGCGGAAGCCGCCGTGCTCGCCAATGCGCCCGCGCCGGGCGTGACGAGCCAGTTCGGCGCCGGCATTCTGCCTTCGGGCGGCTTCAGCGGCGGACAGAAAAACTGAGCAAGGTGCAAAGCCGCTGTCGCGGTGATATGACGCCGCGATGACGCTTTCTCACGATTCCCGCCCCTCGTCGCTTTCCGTCCAATCGGCTCTGCGCACGCTCGATCTCGAGCGCGCCGGCATTTCGGCGATGGCTGCGGCCTTGTCCGAAACAGCGTTGGCGGACGCCTTCAACGCGGCGGTCGAAGTCATGCGCGCGGCGACGGGCCGCGTCATCATCACCGGCATGGGCAAATCCGGTCATATCGGCCGCAAGCTCGCCGCCACCTTCGCGTCTACGGGCACGCCGGCCTATTTCGTTCACCCGGGCGAAGCCAGCCACGGCGATCTCGGCATGATCCAGGAAGGCGACGTCATTCTCGGCCTGTCATGGTCGGGCGAGACGGCGGAGCTGGCCGATATTCTCACCTATTCGCGCCGCTTCCGCGTCAAGCTCATCGCAATCACCTCGGGCCTCGACAGCGCGCTCGCCAAGGCCGCCGATATCCGGCTCGTGCTGCCGCGCGCCGAGGAAGCCTGCCCCAACGGCCTTGCGCCGACCACCTCGACGACGATGCAGCTGGCCCTCGGCGACGCCCTCGCCGTCGCGCTGTTGGAGGCGCGCGGCTTCACCGCGCAGGATTTCCGCGTCTTTCACCCGGGCGGCAAGCTCGGCGCCAAACTGACCTTCGTGCGCGATGTCATGCACAAGCCGCCGCGCCTGCCGCAGGTGGCGTCCGGCGCGAGCATGGGCGACGCCGTGGTCGAAATTTCCGCCAAGGGCTTCGGCTGCGTCGGCGTGACCGACACGGCGGGCCAGCTCGTCGGCATCGTCACCGACGGCGACCTGCGTCGCCATATGCGCTCGGACCTGATGGCTGCGCCCGTCGCCGACGTCATGACGCGCAATCCTCGCACCGTCGCGCCCGACACGCTCGCCGTCGAGGCGCTGGAAATGCTCAACAGCCGCAAGATCACGGCGCTGTTCGTCGTCGACGCCGACAACCGGCCCTGCGGCCTCATCCACCTGCATGACCTGCTGCGCCTCGGCGCGGCCTGAGGCGCCGCAGGTCTGTCAGGCCAGCTCGACGGACAGCACGACGCCGTTCACGACGCCCGTCACACGCACCCGCGCGCCAGCCGGAAGATCGGCGCCGCGCACACGCCAGATCGTGTCGTTGACCCGGGCCGTCCCTTCCTCGTTGATGATCGGCGTCTCCAGAAACACCACGCGGCCGACCAATTGGTCGGCCCGGCGATTGAGCGTCGCGTCGCCCTCCGTCTGCGACAGCGCGCCGTAGAAGCGACGGCCGACGAACACCGCCGCGACGGATAAAGCCGCGAAGACGATCAACGTCCAGGCGAGATTCATCGGAATGGCGAAGAGAAGGAGCCCGACGCCAATCGCCGCGAGCCCGATCCACAACAGGAACACGCCGGGCGCGAACATTTCCGCGCCGCACAGCGCCAGCCCGGCGATCAGCCAGAACCAGGGAGGAGACAATTCGCCCATGGCTTACGCCCCCTGCCCGCCGCTCGTCGGCACGCCGCCGCGCCGGGCGTTGCGCGCAGCCTCGCCCGTCTGCGCCGCCGTGTCGGACAGGGCCGAGCGCGCCACTTCGGCGATGCCGCCAAGCGTTCCCGCAAGGCCCGCCATATCCATCGGCATGATGAAGGTCTTCTGGTTGGGCGAATGCGCCAGGGCGTCGATGGCCTTCACGTATTTTTCCGCGATGAAGTAATTCAACGCCGCGAGATCGCCCGCCGCGATGGCGCGGCTGACGACGGCGGTCGCTTCGGCTTCCGCCTGCGCCTGCCGTTCGCGCGCCTCCGCATCGCGGAACGCCGCTTCCTTACGGCCCTCGGCTTCGAGCACCGCCGCCTGCTTGCGGCCTTCCGCGCGCAGGATTTCCGCCTGCCGCAGGCCTTCGGCTTCCAGCACGTTGGCGCGTTTTTCGCGCTCGGCCTTCATCTGGCGCGCCATCGAGTCGACGAGGTCTTTCGGCGGCAGAATGTCCTTGATCTCGATGCGCGTCGTCTTGATGCCCCACGGCTCCGAGGCCGCGTCGACAACGCGGAGCAAGCCCACATTGATCGTGTCGCGATGCGACAGGAGCTGATCGAGGTCCATAGAGCCCATGACAGTGCGGATGTTGGTCATCACCAGATTGAGCAGGGCGAGCTGCAGATTGGCGACCTCGTAGGAGGCGCGCGCCGCGTCGAGCACCTGAAAGAACACGACGCCATCGACCGTGACGGTGGCGTTGTCCTTGGTGATGACCTCCTGCGAGGGCACGTCGAACACCTGCTCCATCATATTGATCTTGTGGCCGATGCGATCGATCCACGGCACGATGAGGCCAAGGCCCGGCGTCAGCGTCTTGGAATATTTGCCGAAGCGCTCGACCGTATAGGCGTAGCCCTGCGGCACCTGCCGGATGCCCATCATCAGCGTGACGATGACAAAGGCGACGAGGGCGAAAGCGAAAATGCTGAAACCCTGCATGGCGGGCTCCCTTTGCGGCCAAAAGCGGCCGATTCCAATGAGATATATAGCATCTCATGGCCATCGCGGCGACAGCGGCGTGGGCCCGCCGCCGCATGGTAAACAGTTCTTAAAGAACTTCCCTCTAGTCTTGCGAAAACACGGGCGAAAACAATGTAACGCCCAAAGCCGCGGCGCTTTCGCAGCGCGCGACACGAGGAGGGACCGCGATGAGCCTAGCGCCGATCACGCCTTTCGCCATCGAGCAATCGCATCGCCCGCGCCGACGCGGGGCGGTGAACAACGTCACGCAATTGCTGCGGACGGCCGTCGCCATCGCCATTCTCGGTCTGGGTTTCATGGCGGCGTTCATGCCGATGCCGAGCCACGCCAACGAGGCTCGGTCTTTCGACGCCTTCGTCGCTTCGCTCTGGCCGCAGGCCAAGGCGCGCGGCGTCTCGCGCGCCACATTCGACATGGCCTTTCGCGGCGTGACGCCGGACCCGTCCGTTCTCGAAAAGACCCGCAAGCAGGCCGAATTCGTCAAGCCGGTCGGCGAATATCTGGGCAAGGCGGTCTCGGACAATCGCGTGCAGCGTGGCCGCGCCCGCGCCGGCGAATTCAAGGCGGCGCTGGAGCGCATCGACCGCGCCTATGGCGTCGATCCCTATATCGTTCTTGGCGTTTGGGGCATGGAGACGAATTTCGGCTCCTTCTCCGGCGACAATTACGTCATCCGCGCGCTGGCGACGCTGGCGCACGCCGGCTATCGCGGCGAATTTTTCAAGAAAGAGCTGCTGACCGCGCTGCAAATTCTCGAACAGCGTCATGTCGCGCGCGAGCAGTTCATGGGCTCGTGGGCCGGCGCCATGGGCCAGACGCAGTTCATGCCGTCGAGCTTCAAGGCCTACGCCGTCGACTTCAACGGCGACGGCCACAAGAATATCTGGACCGACATTCCCGACGCGCTCGCCTCGACCGCGAATTATCTCAAGAAGCACGGCTGGATCGCCGGCGAAACCTGGGGCTATGAAGTCCGCCTGCCATCGGATTTCGACGCCTCCGGCCATAGCCCGACGCATTATCGCGACTTCTCCGCCTGGGCGCGTGAGGGCGTTGTGCGCGCCGACCGCGAGGCCATGCCCCAAAGCGGCCGCGCCGCGCTGCTCACGCCGGCCGGCGCGAGCGGCCCCGCGTTTCTCGTGACGCCGAATTTCAAGGTCATCAAGACTTACAACAACTCGACGTCCTACGCGCTTGGCGTCGCCTTGCTGGGAGATCGCATCGCCGGCGGCCCCGGCGTCATTGCGCGCTGGCCCGCGACCCAGCGGCAGGCCGACGCGCGCTAAACGGGATGCGCAAAGCCATGCGAGGCGCTATGCTGCGCGCATGCGCCTCACCTCCGCGTTTCGACTGACCCATTGGCTTGCGCCGATCGCCGGCGCGCTTCTTGCCGCCTTATCGTTCGCCGCCGAAGCGCAGGAAACCGACGGCAGCTATTGGGTGCGCGAACGCACGCGACAGGTCCGCACGCGCGCCGAAAGCCCCGTGCTGATGCGCCGCACGCAACCGCCGCGCCGCATCGCGCCGCGCCGACAAACTCCTCCGCCATCTGTTGTCGATCCGGCCGCGCAACCGGCCGCGCCGGCAAGTCCGATGGATCCGCTGGCCGCGCCGCAAGCGCCGGCGCCCGCCGAGCAAACCGTCGCGCCGGCGACGCAGGCGCCTTCGCCGACGACAACGCCCGCGCCTGAGACGGCGGCGCAGAAACCTGCCGCCCCGGCGCAAGAAAAGTTCGTCGTCGCCATCATCGGCGATTCGCTCGGCCAACTGCTGGGGCAGGGTTTGCAGGAGGCTTTCGCCGAGCGCGCCGACATCTCGCTTCTGCGCAAGGCGCGCGAGAACTCCGGCCTTGTGCGCGACGATTATTTCGACTGGCCGAAAGCCGCGCGCGACCTGCTCGCCTCCGATGAAAAGGTCAATCTCGCGATCATCATCATCGGCTCCAACGACCGCCAGCCGATCCGCGAAGGCCAGACGACGCACGAGATTTATTCGCCGCGCTGGCGCGAGCTTTACACCGCGCGCGTCGCCGCCATGACCGAGGCTTTTCGCGCCAGGGATGTGCGCCTCGTCTGGGTCGGCCTGCCAATCATGAAATCCGCCTCGATGTCGAACGGCGCTTCGGCGCTCAACGACATCTATCGCCAACAGGCCGCGAAGGGCGGCGCCGCCTTCGTCGATATCTGGGAAGCCTTCGCCGACGAGCGTGGACAATATTCGGATTACGGCCCGGATGTGAACGGTCAGTCCGTGAAGCTGCGCTCTGGCGACGGCGTGCATTTCACCAAGGCCGGCGCGCGCAAACTGGCGCATTTCGTCGAGGGCGGCGTCCGCAACCTGATTCTGGAGACGCGTCCCGTTGCGCCGCAGCCGCCGGCGCCTGTCGCGCATATTGATCCCGGCGCGGCGACGCCCGTCGTAACCCCAAGCCCTGCGCCTGCTCCCGCAATCGCCGCGCCGGCAGCGCCGCCGCCGCGCCCGCCGCTGGGGCCCGTCCTGTCGCTCACCGCGCAAAGCGCCAGCCCCGGCGCCGAACTGGCCCAGCCCGCCAAAAGCGCGCTCGGCGGAGCCCCGTCCGTGCCGCCCCGCTCCGGCCGGGCCGACGACTTCAACTGGTCGCGCAATTAATCCACGGCGACCGCGCTCAGAGCCATCACGACGCCGCAATTAACCATTTTGAAATGACGTCGTTGGCCTGAAGGAAGTTTCCCATGACCTTTTCGACGCGCTTCTTCGTCGTCGCCGCATCGTTCGCCCTTGGCGCATCGACGCTCGCCGCGTCGGATGCGCAGGCGCAGCAGCGCGATTTTCAGTCCTATTACGGCGGCCCTGCGTCGCTCTACGACGAGCCTGACGATTTCGTCCCCGTCGCGCCGCCGCGCCGCATGTCGCGCTACGAGATTCAGCCCGACGACATGGAGGCCGACGAGCCGCCGATGCGAATGCGCCGCCCGCAGCGCGACGAAAACGATTTCGGCGCAGCGCCCCGTCGCGACCGCAGCGCCCTCGACCTTCAGATCGACCGGCAGGATCATACGGCGACGCTTGTCCGCGATCCGACCGGCGAGCGTCCCGGAACCATCGTCGTCGACACCGCCAGCCGCAAGCTGTATCTCGTCCATCCGGGCGGCGAGGCCATCCAATACGGGATCGGCGTGGGCCGCCTCGGCTTCGCCTGGAAGGGCTCCGCCACAATCGGCCGCAAAGCCGAATGGCCGAGTTGGACGCCGCCCACCGCCATGCTGAAGCGCCGCCCCGATCTGCCGACCTTCATGGAAGGCGGCCTCGACAATCCGCTCGGCGCCCGCGCGCTCTATCTCTACGACGGCGGCCGCGACACCTTGTTTCGCATTCACGGCACCAACGAGCCCGACACGATCGGCCAGGCCGTGTCGTCGGGCTGCATCCGCATGATGAACGCCGACGTCATCGACCTCTACAGCCGCGTGACGAAAGGAACCCGCGTCGTCGTGCGCTGAAGGCCGCGCTTCATCAACAAAAAAGGGCCGGCGGAAATCCCTCCGCCGGCCCTTTTTCTTGAAACGCTTGGACAGCCTCAGCGCGGCAGATCGCTCTCGCCCATCAGGAACAGATCGACCGAGCGCGCCGTCTGACGGCCTTCACGGATCGCCCAGACGACCAGCGACTGGCCGCGACGCATGTCGCCGCAAGCGAAGATTTTCGCGGCCGAGGCTTTGTAGTCGACCGTATTGGCCGCGACATTGCCGCGTCCGTCGAGCTTGAGGCCGAGCGCATGGATCATGCCCTCGTGCACCGGCGCGACAAAGCCCATGGCGAGCAGCGCCAGATCGGCCTTCAATTGGAATTCCGAGCCCGGGATCGCCTGCATCTTGCCGTCGACGCGCACGCAATTCAGCGCCTTGAGCTTGCCATCCTCGCCTTCGAACGACGCCGTCATGACGGCGAAGTCGCGCTCGGCGCCTTCGGCGTGCGAGGAGGAAGTGCGCAGCTTCAGCGGCCATTCCGGCCAGGTCAGCAGCTTGTTTTCCTTCTCCGGCGGCTGCGGCATGATTTCGAGCTGCACCACCGAAAGCGCGCCCTGACGCACCGACGTGCCGATGCAGTCGGAGCCCGTGTCGCCGCCGCCGATGACGACGACATGCTTGCCGGAGGCGAGAATCGGCTCGACGGCGCCGATCGGCTCCTTCGACACGCGACGGTTCTGCTGCGGCAGGAAGTCCATGGCGAAATGCACGCCGGCGAGTTCACGCCCCGGAATCGGCAGATCGCGCGGCTTCTCGGCGCCGCCCGACAGGATCACCGCGTCATGCTCGGCGACGAGCTTGGCCGCATCGACATTGACGCCGACATGCGCGTTGTAATGGAAGACGACACCCTCGGCCTCCATCTGCGCCACGCGGCGATCGATCAGCTTCTTGTCGAGTTTGAAGTCCGGAATGCCGTAGCGCAGCAGACCGCCGGCCTTGGCGAATTTCTCGTAGACATGGACCTCGTGGCCCACGCGCGCCAATTGCTGCGCGGCGGCGAGCCCCGCCGGGCCCGCGCCGATGACTGCGACGCGCTTGCCGGTCTTCTTGGCGGCGACGTCCGGCTTGATCCAGCCTTCTTCCCAGCCGCGATCGACGGTGGCGCATTCGATCGTCTTGATCGTCACCGACTCGTCTTCGAGGTTGAGCGTGCATGACGCCTCGCAAGGCGCCGGGCACACGCGGCCGGTGAATTCCGGGAAATTGTTGGTCGAGTGGAGATTGCGCAACGCTTCCTTCCACTCGCCGCGATAGACGAGGTCGTTCCAGTCCGGGATCTGGTTATTCACCGGACAGCCGTTGTGGCAGTAGGGAATGCCGCAATTCATGCAGCGCGCCGCCTGATCCCGCGTCGCCTCTTCGGAGAGCGGGATCACGAATTCGTTGTAATGACGAATGCGGTCGGCCGCGGACTTGTACTTGCGGTCCTGCCGGTCGATTTCGAGAAAGCCCGTAACCTTACCCATCTCACGCCCCCGCGGCGGCGAGCGGCCGCTCTTCGTTCTGCTGCATCAGCTCCGCCAGCGCGCGGCGGTATTCCACCGGCATGACCTTGCGGAACTTCGGCTTGTACGCATCCCAATTGTCGAGGATGTCCTTGGCGCGCGCCGAGCCGGTGTATTTCAGGTGATTGGCGATCAGCTGGTGCAGACGCTCCGAATCGTAGCGCGTCATATCGCTCATCACGTCGACCTTGCCGTGGCTCGCAAGGTCGCCGCCCTGATGATATTCCTCCTGCATCAACTCTTCTTCCTCGGCAACATGCTCGAGTTCGACCATCGCCATGTTGCAGCGCTGGGCGAAATCGCCGTCCTCGTCGAGCACATAGGCGATGCCGCCCGACATGCCGGCTGCGAAATTGCGGCCCGTCTTGCCGATGACGACGACGACGCCGCCGGTCATATATTCGCAGCCGTGATCGCCGGTGCCCTCGACAACCGCGATGGCGCCGGAGTTGCGAACCGCGAAGCGCTCGCCCGCGACGCCACGGAAATAGCACTCGCCCGAGATCGCGCCGTAAAGCACGGTGTTGCCGACGATGATCGACTCTTCCGGCACGGCCTTGGTCGCACCCGACGGACGGATGATGATGCGCCCGCCGGACAGGCCCTTGCCGACATAATCGTTGGCCTCGCCTTCAAGCTCCAGCGTCACGCCATGCGCAAGCCAGGCGCCGAAGCTCTGGCCGGCGGTGCCCTTGACGTCGATATGGATCGTGTCGTCGGCAAGACCCGCATGGCCGAAGCGCGCGGCGACCTCGCCGGAAAGCATCGCGCCGGTGGTGCGGTCGACGTTGTTGATCGGCGTCGAGATGCGCACCGCCTGCTTGGAGGTCAGCGCCGGTTGCGCCGCCGCGATCAGCTTGCGGTCGAGCACGTTGTCGAGCTTGTGGTCCTGCGTGACCGACTTGAACAGCGTGTCGCGCTTGTCCGCGACGGGCTTGTGGAACAGCCGCGAGAAATCGAGGCCCTTGGCCTTCCAGTGCTCGACGACCTTCTGCTTGTCGAGCATCTGCATCTGCCCGACCATCTCGTCGAAGCTGCGATAGCCGAGTTCGGCCATCAGCTCGCGCACTTCCTCGGCGACGAAGAAGAAATAATTGATGACATGCTCGGGCTGGCCGACGAAACGCTTGCGCAGCACGGGGTCCTGCGTCGCGACGCCCACCGGGCAGGTGTTGAGATGACACTTGCGCATCATGATGCAGCCCGCCGCGATCAACGGCGCAGTGGCGAAACCGAATTCATCGGCGCCGAGCAGCGCGCCGATGACAACGTCGCGGCCGGTGCGCAGACCGCCGTCGACCTGCACCGTGATGCGCGAGCGCAGACGATTCATGACCAGCGTCTGGTGCGTCTCGGCGAGGCCGATCTCCCACGGCGAACCCGCGTGCTTGATCGAGGTCAGCGGCGAAGCGCCGGTGCCGCCCTCGAAGCCCGAGATGGTGACATGGTCGGCGCGCGCCTTTGACACGCCGGCGGCGACGGTGCCCACACCGACTTCCGAGACCAGCTTGACCGAGATGTCGGCGCGCGGATTGGTGTTCTTCAGATCGTAGATGAGCTGCGCTAAATCCTCGATCGAATAGATGTCGTGATGCGGCGGCGGCGAGATCAGGCCGACGCCCTGCGTCGAATGGCGGACCTTGGCGATGACCGCGTCAACCTTGTGGCCGGGCAGCTGACCGCCTTCGCCGGGCTTTGCGCCCTGCGCCATCTTGATCTGGATCATGTCCGAATTGACGAGATATTCCGTCGTCACGCCGAAGCGGCCGGACGCGACCTGCTTGATCGCCGAACGCAGCGAGTCGCCATTGGCGAGCGGCTTGAAGCGGTCGGCCTCCTCGCCGCCCTCGCCCGTGTTCGACTTGCCGCCGATGCGGTTCATCGCAATGGCGAGCGTGGTGTGCGCCTCGCGCGAGATCGAGCCGAAGGACATGGCGCCCGTGGCGAAGCGCTTGACGATGTCCTTGGCGGATTCGACTTCCGCCAGCGGCACGGGCTTGCGGCCGTCTTCTTCCGCGCTCTTGATGCGGAACAGGCCGCGGATCGTCAGCAGACGCTCGGACTGCTCGTTGAGCGCCTGCGCGAAGGCGCGATACTTCTCCTGATTGTCGCCGCGCACCGCATGTTGCAGCAACGACACCGTCTGCGGCGTCCAGTTATGGGCTTCGCCGCGCATGCGGAAGGCGTATTCGCCGCCGACGTCGAGCGCGCCGCGATAGACCGGCGCGTCGCCGAACGCCTCGCGGTGACGACGCACCGTCTCGGCCGCCACTTCTTCAAGGCCGACGCCTTCGATGGTCGTCGCCGTGCCCTTGAAATAGGCGTCGACGAAAGCCTTCGACAGGCCGATGGCGTCGAAGATCTGCGCGCCGCAATAGGACTGATAGGTCGAGATGCCCATCTTCGACATGACCTTCAGCAGGCCCTTGTCGATGGACTTGATATAGCGCTTCACCGCCTCGTAGCCGTCGACTTCCTCGGGGAAATCGTCGGCCATCGCCGCCAGCGTTTCGAAGGCGAGATAGGGGTTGATCGCCTCCGCGCCATAGCCGGCGAGCAGCGCGAAATGATGCACCTCGCGCGCTTCGCCCGTCTCGACGACAAGACCGACCGACGTGCGCAGACCCTTACGGATCAGGTGATGATGCACCGCCGCCGTCGCCAGCAGCGCCGGCATCGGAATGCGGTCCGGCCCCGTCATGCGGTCGGACAGAATGATGATGTTGTAGCCGCCGTGCACAGCCTGCTCGGCCCGGTCGCACAGGCGCGCCAGCGCCTCGCCCATGCCGGCCGCGCCCTGCTCGGTCGGATAGGTGATGTCGAGCGTCTTGGTGTCGAACGAATCCTCGAAATGACCGATCGAGCGGATCTTCTCGAGATCGCCGTTGGTCAGGATCGGCTGACGCACTTCAAGGCGCTTGCGCTTCGAATTGCCGTCGAGATCGAAGATGTTCGGACGTGGCCCGATGAACGACACGAGGCTCATGACGAGCTCCTCGCGGATCGGATCGATCGGCGGGTTCGTCACCTGGGCGAAGTTCTGCTTGAAGTAGGTGTAGAGCAGCTTCGACTTGTCCGACAGCGCCGAGATCGGCGTGTCGGTGCCCATCGAGCCGACCGCTTCCTGACCGGTCACCGCCATCGGCGGCAGCAGGATCTTGAGGTCCTCCTGGGTGTAGCCGAAGGCCTGCTGCAGGTCGGTGAGGCTCTCGAGCGTCATCGGCGCCCGCGCTTCCACCTCCGGCAGGTCCTCGAGCACCAGCTGGGTCTTCTCGATCCATTCGGCGTAGGGGTGGGCCCCGGCGATCGAGTGCTTGATCTCCTCGTCGGCGACGATGCGGCCCGCCTCCATGTCGATCAGCAGCATCTTGCCCGGCTGCAGGCGCCACTTGGCGACGATCTTCTCCTCCGGCACCGGCAGCGTGCCGGCCTCCGAGGCGAGGATGACGCGGTCGTCGTCGGTGACGATGTAGCGGGCGGGGCGCAGGCCGTTGCGGTCGAGGGTGGCGCCGATCTGGCGGCCGTCGGTGAAGGCGACCGCCGCCGGGCCGTCCCACGGCTCCATCAGCGCGGCGTGATATTCATAGAAGGCGCGACGCTCTTCATCCATGAGCGGATTGCCGGCCCACGCTTCGGGGATCAGCATCATCATGGCGTGCGCCATGGAATAGCCGCCCTGCACGAGGAACTCGAGCGCGTTGTCGAAGCACGCCGTGTCCGACTGGCCTTCATAGGAGATCGGCCAGAGCTTCGAGATATCGTCGCCGAACAGCGGCGAGGCGACGGACGCCTGACGCGCCGCCATCCAGTTGACGTTGCCGCGCAGCGTGTTGATTTCGCCGTTATGCGCGACCATGCGATAGGGATGCGCCAGCGACCACGCCGGGAACGTATTGGTCGAGAAGCGCTGATGCACCAGCGCCAGTGCCGTCTCGAAGCGCGGATCGGTGAGATCCTTGAAATAATCGCCGAGCTGGGTGGCGAGCAGCATGCCCTTGTAGACGAGCGTGCGCGAGGAGAGCGACACCGGGTAGAAGCCCTTGGTGCGCGCGTCCTTGAGGTCGTAAACCGAGTTGGAGATCACCTTTCGCAGCAGATAGAGCTTGCGCTCGAACTCCGCCTGGCTCTTCACGCCGGCGCCCTTGCCGACGAAAATCTGGCGATGCGCCGGCTCGGTCGGAATGACGCTCTCGCCCAGCCCCGAATTGTCGACGGGAACCTCACGCCAGCCAAGGAACGTCTGGCCTTCCGCCTTCACGACGCGCTCGACGATCTCGGCGACGAGCTTGCGGCCCTCCACGTCCATCGGCATGAACAGATGGCCAACGGCGTATTCGCCCGGCGCCGGCAGTTCGAAGCCGTTCTTCTTCGCCTCTTCGGCGAGGAAGCCGTGCGGAATCTGCACCAGCATGCCGCAGCCGTCGCCCGCCTTGGGGTCCGCGCCCACCGCGCCGCGATGGTCGAGATTGAGCAGGATGTTCAATCCCATCTCGACGATGTCATGCGACTTCTTGTTGTGCATGTTGGCGACGAAGCCGACGCCGCAGGCGTCATGCTCGTTTTGCGGGCTGTAAAGGCCCTGCGCTTCGGGCAGGCCCGGATCGAAAACGGTCATTGGCGAAACTCCCTGCATGGCGGAAACAGCGGTCGGGGCGGCGGCGGCGCGTTTCGTCGTCGCGCCGTCCGGCCCGATGTCGTTTCGCCCGTCTGTATAAAGTCGCCCGTTCACACTCATCGCCCTGCTCCAGATCGATCCCGATCCAAAAATCATGCCGCAGGCGTGCAAGCTCCCAGAACGCGCTTCGCCCGGCGTCCCGCCGGTCTTGCCATGTCGTGAGAAAGCTCTCGCGTCGCCTTGTTCGGCTTGCCGTCGAAATGGTCAGCAACGCTGTCCTATTGACGGCGCGCGAATATGCCAGATTTGGACCATGCGCACAAGCGCTCATTGAGCGCGCCAAAACGGATTCTTGCGGCCTGTCGGGCGGAAAAGCAAGGAGTGCAAAAATCAGACGCACCAGGCGCAACAAAACGTCGCAGCCTGCGTCATCCACAACAAAAGCGGGGCGCCCCGAAGGACGCCCCGCGTTTTTCCTTTCAAATCCTCAGATCAGGCGGCTTTCGCCTGAATTTCGGCATGCGGAGCGAGGCCGCCCTTGCCGATCGGAATTTGCCGCGGCTTCTGCGCTTCCGGCACTTCACGCACGAGATCGACGTGCAGCAGCCCGTTTTCGAGGCTCGCGCCCGTCACATGCACATGATCGGCGAGTTGGAAGCGTCGCTCGAAGGCGCGCGCGGCAATGCCCTGATGCAGCACCTCGCGGGCCTCATCGGCGGCTTTCGCCTCCTTGGCGCCGCGCACGGTCAGTGTGTTCTCGCGCGATTCGAGCGACAATTCGCTCTCGGCGAAACCCGCGACCGCGATGGTGATGCGATAGGCGTTCTCGGCGGTCCGCTCGATATTATAGGGCGGATAGGTCGGCGCCGCCTCGAAGCTGGAGGCCTGATCCAGCATGTTGAACAGGCGGTCGAACCCGACGGTGGAGCGATAGAGCGGGGAAAGATCGAAATGACGCATGTTCATATCCTCGTGTGAGCGACATGTGACGCGGCCGGGCGAGTGCCCCGGCCGGCTGGGTTTCGCGCGTCCGGAAGCGGCCCGCGCAACAGCTGATTTGGGAGGCGCCCTGACGGTTTCAAGAGGCGGCGTTATCGTCGCGCCCGTCTTTCTTTATTCATGAAGCGCGGCCATAAAGGCGCATGCGTCTCATCGAAACGCCCGACAACCCCGCCCCTCCCGGCGCCATCGTCTCCATGGCCAGCGCCGTTGACGGCGCAGCGTTGCGCGTCGCGCTCTGGCGACCGACGACAGAGCCCATCGGCACGCTGTCGATCTTTCCCGGCCGCGCCGAATTCATCGAGAAATATTTCGAAACGGTCACGGAAGCCTTGGCTCGCGGCTTTATCGTCACGGTGATGGACTGGCGCGGACAGGGGCTTTCGACCCGCCAGATCGCCAACCGCCGCAAGGGCCATATCGACGATTTCTCCGTGTTCGAACGCGACATCGACGCGCTCGTCCGCCAGACGCTGGAGCCGTTCTGTCCCAAGCCGTGGTTCGCGCTCGGCCATTCCATGGGCGGCGCGATTTTGCTGATGAACGCCCAATCCGGCCGCTCGCCGTTCGAGCGCCTGGCGCTGACCGCCCCGATGATCGACATCTGGGGAATAAGACTGCCGCGCGCCGCCCGATTACTCGCTGAATCCCTCGACGCCCTGGGCTTCGGCGGCGCTTTTGTGCCCTTCGGCAAAGCCGATTCGGTCATGTCGAAACCCTTCGAGGGCAACGTGTTGACGGGCGACCCGCGCCGCTACGCCCGCTCGGCCGCCGTCCTCGCCGCGGATGCCGACCTTGGGCTCGGCGATCCGACGATCGGCTGGGCGCACGCCGCCTTCCGCCTGATCGACCAATTCGCCGACGCCGAATATCCACGCCGCATCCTGACGCCGACCCTGATCTTTTCGGCCGGCGACGACCATGTGGTCGACGCCCGCGCCGTCGAGCGTTTCGCGGCCCGCCTCAAGGCCGGACGGGCGATTTCTCTGACAGGCGCGCGTCACGAAATCCTGATGGAGCGCAACTCCATCCGCGATCTTTTCTGGGCGGGCTTCGACGCCTTCATCCCCGGAACGGCGCAATCCGAGCAAGAGGCGGAAAGCGTTAGCTCCGCCCCTCGTTGAAGAAATCGTAGACGAGCTTCGCCGTCGCCTTGTTGACTCCGGGTGTGGCTTCGAGATCGGCGAGGCCGGCGCGCGCGATCGCCTTGGCCGTGCCGAAAGCGTGCAGCAAGGCGCGTTTGCGCGCCGGGCCGACGCCCGGAATCTCGTCGAGCGGGCTTTTGACGAATTCCTTCTTGCGCCGCGCCCGATGCGTTCCGATGGCGAAGCGATGCGCCTCGTCGCGCAGCCGCTGCACGAAATAGAGCGCAGGATCGCGCGGCGGCAACCGGAACGGCTCGCGCCCCTCGACGAAAAACGTCTCGCGCCCCGCGTCACGATCGACGCCCTTGGCGATCGAGGCCAGCGCCACGCCGCTCACGCCCAGTTCGGACATGACCGCGCGCGCCGCATCGAATTGACCGCGACCGCCGTCGATCACGACGAGATCAGGCTTGGCGGGAAACTCGTCCGGCTCGCCCCGTTTGCGGGGCGACGAAGCGGGGGAAGCGGCAAACTCATCGACGCCGGGCGCGTCGCCCTCCGCCGGCCCCTCGCCCTGATCCTTCCCTTCCTCTTTCAGAAGCCGGGAAAACCGCCGCATCAGAACCTCTCGCATCATGCCGTAATCGTCGCCGGGCGTGATCGCGTCGCTCTTGATGTTCCAGGTGCGGTAATGCTGCTTCATAAAGCCTTGCGCGCCCGCGACGATCATCGCGCCGACGGCGTTCGTCCCCATGATATGCGAATTGTCGTAGACCTCGACGCGTCGCAGCGGACCTTCGAGCCCGAAAGCCTGCGCCAGCGCGGCCAGCAGCTTTTCCTGCGCCGCCGCGTCAGCAAGCTTGCGCGCCAGCGCCTCGCGGCCGTTCTGCGCGGCGTGATCGACAAGATCGCGCTTCTCGCCGCGTTGCGGCGCGGCGATGTCGACGCGATGACCGGAACGCGCCGCCAGAGCCTCGGCCAGCAGCTCCGCTCCTTCGATCTCATGCGACAGCAGGATCAATCGCGGCGCCGGCCGGTCGGAATAGAATTGCGCCAGAAACGCGTCGAGCACCTCCGGCAAAGGCAGCGACCGGTCGGCGCGTGGATAATAAGCGGCGTTGCCCCAGTTCTGGAACGCGCGGAAAAAAAACGCCTCGACGCAGAATTGTCCCGCCTCCTCGACGACGGCGAAAACGTCGGCCTCCTCGACATTGCGCGGATTGATCCCCTGCGCGCCCTGAATGGCCGAGAGCGCCGCGATGCGGTCGCGCAGGCGCGCCGCTCTTTCGAATTCCAGCTCCTCGGCCGCGCGCGTCATGTCCTGCGCCAGTTGCTCACGCACGGCGCGGCTCTTGCCGGACAGAAAATCGCGCACTTCGCCCGTCAGGACGGCATAGTCGCCTTGCGAGATTTCGCCCGTGCATGGCCCCGCACAGCGCTTGATCTGGAACTTCAGACACGGCCGCGTGCGATTGGCGAAATAGGAATCCGAACAGGTGCGCAGAAGAAAGGCGCGCTCCAGCGCGTTGATCGTGCGATTGACGGCGCCGGCGTTGGCGAAAGGCCCGAAATAATCGCCCTTGCGATTGCGCGCCCCGCGATGCTTGGTCAGCAGCGGCGCGGCATGATCGCCGGTGAGCAGGATATAGGGAAAGCTCTTGTCGTCGCGCATCAGCACGTTGAAGCGCGGCTTCATCTGTTTGATGAAATTGGTTTCGAGCAGCAGCGCCTCGGTCTCGGTCTCCGTCGACACGAAAACCATCGAGGCGGTGAGGCCGATCATGCGCGCGATGCGATTGGCGTGGCCGTTGACGCGCATATAGGAGGCGATGCGCTTTTTGACGCTCTTGGCCTTGCCGACATAGAGCACCTCGCCGTCCTCGCCGATCATGCGATAGACGCCGGGGCCTTTCGGCGCATGCTCCCAATGCGCGCGGATGACGGCGACGCCGCGTTTCAGCGACGCCGGCGTCGCCTCGCCTTCGGCCTGAAGATCGAAATCGAACGAAGACTCCGCCTCGGCGATCTCATCGTCGGGCGCGGCGGGCGGATCGTCGTGCGGCGGGCGGCTCATAAGCCAGATTTAGGCGCTCATGGCGGCGAGGGAAAGACGCCGCGCGCGGCCCGGCCTCTCCTCTCTCCGCGAATGGGGAGAGGAGATCACGTCAAAACTCAGCAGCCGTTGCGGCGTTCCCAATATTGCAGCTCGTCGACGCGACGCTTCTCCCAGCCGCTGAGCTGGCCATAGGGCGGGAAGCAGCCCGGACCGAACTCCGCGCGAGCCCGCGCGGTTTTGAAGCAATAGCCGTTGCGGGCGTAAATCTCGTTGCGGGCCTGCCAAAGCTCGCCGCACGACATGCTGGCTGCATCTTGCGCCAGCGCCGCAGGCGGGCAGATCAGAACCGCGCCCGTCATCGCCGCGCCGAAGGCCGCGCTCAAAACCAGAAGTCTGCTTTTCGACATCGTCGCCTCCTTCTTCGATTTTAACCACGATAGCAGAACATCGCCCGAAACGGCATGATATGCGTCATCGACGGCTTTGACGCGGGCGGGTCCAAAGGTTACCAATCCGTTAATTGGAGGAAGGGACCTCCACGAGGCGGGTCGTATGAAAAGACTTCTGGCAATGCTCGTCGCGAGCCTCGGCTTGGCCGGCTGCGTCGAGCAGATGGCGACCGCCAAGCCCGATCCTTCGGCGACGCAACGCACCAACATGGCGCGCCGCCCCGGCGTCAGCCCCGGCGGCGCGACTGTGGCGCTGGCGAGCCTCGACGGCGCTCCGCAGGAGGTGGCCGCCCGCTTCACACAGGTCTTCGCCCGCGAGGCGCAGGGCCGCGATATCGCCGTCGCGCCCTCGGCCAACGCCCATTACATCGTGCGCGGCTATCTCGACGCCGCCCCCACGGCCGGCGGAACGAATGTCGCCTTCGTCTGGGACGTGTTCGACGCCCGCAAGAGCCGCGCCCAGCGCGTCTCCGATTCGATCGTCGTGCCGGGCGCAGCCAGCGACCCGTGGTCGGTCGTCGACGACAAGGCGCTGGCGAGCGTCGCCGGCAAGGCGGCCGACGAACTCGCCGCCTTCCTCACCAACACGCCGGAGGCCATCGCGGCGGCGACGGGCCAGCCCAAACCCGTGACGGCGGCCGCGTCTGCGGCCCCCGCCCCTGCGTCTCCGGCGGGCGGGGTCAGCGTCGCCCCCATGACCGCGCCGGCGCCCCCCGCGACGGCCCGCACCGCCTCGGCGCGCCTCACCGCCGAATAAGGTGGATGAACGCGCCTGTCGCGTCATCGTCATATTGTTCACGGCGCGACCGCCTGCTATGAGCCCGCTCGACAACCGACGGGGGCCGGGCCATGGGCGCAGCGATGAAAATTCTCTCGGGCAATTCCAACCGCCCGCTCACCGAAGCTATCGCCGCCTATCTCGGCCAGCCATTGACCAAATGTCAGGTCCGCCGCTTCGCCGACATGGAGATTTTCGTCGAGATTCAGGAAAACGTGCGCGGTCAGGACGCCTTCATCGTTCAGTCCACCTCGTTTCCGACCAACGACCACCTGATGGAACTGCTGATCATGACCGATGCGCTGCGCCGCGCCTCGGCGCGTCGCATCACCGCCGTCATCCCCTATTTCGGCTACGCCCGTCAGGATCGCAAACCAGGTCCGCGCACGCCGATCTCGGCCAAGCTCGTCGCCAATATGATCACCCGCGCCGGCGCCGACCGCGTGCTGACGGTCGATCTGCACGCCGGCCAGATTCAGGGCTTCTTCGACATCCCGGTCGACAACCTGTTCGGCGCGCCGGTCATGGTGCGCGACATCAAGGATCACCTTGAGCTGCAAAACGTCATGGTCGTCTCGCCCGACGTCGGCGGCGTGGTGCGCGCCCGCGCGCTCGCCAAACGCATCGACGCGCCGCTCGCCATCGTCGACAAGCGCCGCGAGCGCGCCGGCGAATCCGAGGTCATGAACATCATCGGCGACGTGCGCGGCAAAAGCTGCATCCTCGTCGACGACATCGTCGATTCCGGCGGCACGCTCTGCAATGCGGCCGACGCGCTGCTGGCGCAAGGCGCCAAGGACGTGCGCGCCTATATCACCCACGGCGTTCTGTCGGGCGGCGCCGTCGCCCGCGTCTCGGCCTCGCGGCTGAAGGAGCTGGTCGTCACCGACACGATCATGCCGACGGAAGCCATGCGCGTCGCCAAGAACATCCGCGTCATCTCCATCGCCCCGCTGATCGGCGAAGCCATCGCACGGACAGCGAAAGAGGAAAGCGTGTCGAGCCTGTTCGACTGAGTTACATCAGCGCAAACACCAGAATCTGCGGCGTCAGAATCCGTAGCGCCATCACCAGCGGATAGACGGCGGCGTAGGCCTGCGCCTGCGCTTGCGACTCGGGCGCCATGGCGTTGGCGAAGGCGAGCGCCGGCGGATCGGTCATCGAGCCGGCGAGCAGCCCGCAGATCGACAGATAATCGAGCTTCATCGCCAGTTGCGCGATGAGCCCCGCGACGATCAGCGGGACGAGCGTGATGGCCGCGCCGACCAGCATCCAGCGCAGACCGTCGCCGCCGAGCAGCGTTTCGACGAAGCGGCCGCCCGAGTTGAAGCCGACGACTGCGAGAAACAGCACGATGCCAAGCTCCCGCAGCGCCGCGACGGCGCCGGGCGGCGTGAACCACAACAGCGGCCCGATATGGCCGATGCGCGACAGCGCGATGGCCGCGAGTAGCGGCCCGCCGGCAAGCCCCAGCTTGATCGGCGCGGCGAGGCCCGGCACGGAAAAGGCGATCGAGCCGAGGAGCACGCCAAGCGCGATGCCGATGAACATCGGCAAGGGCTCGAAAGCCTTCAGCCGCGCCTGCGAATTGCCGAGAATTTCGGCGGCGCGCAGAATATCCTCCTTGCGGCCGATGACGTTGAGCACGTCGCCGAATTGCAGCTTCACGCCCGAATGCGCGACGATCTCGACGCCGGCGCGGTCGACGCGCGAGATGCGCACGTCGCAATCGGATTCGATGTCGAGCGCCGCCAGCGTGCGGCCGAGCACGGCGTCGCTGGTGACGATCAGCCGCTCCCAGGTCAGGGCCGTGCCCTTGGTCGTCAGCGGCTTGGGAAATTCCGGGCCGATCTCGCGTTGCGCCCTGTCGAGCGCCTCGCGCGCGCCGACGAGATGCAGCACGTCGCCAAGCTCCAGCCGCGTCGCGTCATGCGGCGCCTGCAATGCGCCGCCGCGCATCAGCCGCGACACCGTCAGTTCGCCCGCCTCGACGCCCGGCAGGTGCCGCAGGATCTGCCCCGGCCAGCGCGCGTCGGCGACGGAAATATCGCGCGTCTCCAGCCGCGCCGCCTCGGCGAGCCGTTTCGCCTCAAGCTCGGCGGCGACCTCCGCCGGGCGGATGCGGAAGACGACGCGGACCGCGACCATGGTCAGCAAGATGCCGATGATGCCGAACGGATAGGCGATGGCGTAGCCAAGACCCGGCAAGGCGAGCTGATCGGCCGGCAGCTTCATGTCGGCCAAAGCCTGCTGCGTTGCGCCCAGAGACGGCGTATTGGTGACGGCGCCCGAGAAGACGCCGAGCGCCGCCGCCATCGGCAGGTCGAGCAGTTTCTGCAGCGCGATGGTCGTCGCCGCGCCCAAGGCCACAACCAGGGCCGCCAGCATGTTGAGCCGCGCGCCCACCTGCCGCAGCGCTTCGATGAAGCCCGGACCAACCTGCACGCCGATTGTGTAGACGAACAGGATCAACCCGAACTCGCGCAGGAATTCGAGCACATGCGCGTCGAAGGCGACGCCGTTCTGGCGCGCGACATGACCGGCGAACAATCCGGCGAACAACACGCCGCCGACGCCGAGCGAGGCGCCGCGAAAGGCGATGCGCCCGACAGCGAGGCCAAGCGCGATGGTCAGGCTCAACAGGAACATGGTTTTGGCGACGGCGGGCGCCTGCGCCAGAAAGTCGAACATCGCGAATCGGCCCCCATGAAAATCACGGCCTGTTTAGCCCGATTGCGCGCGCCTGCCAGCGCGGCCTCGCGCCGCGCCGTCGACCGCGCTAACATTCCAGCCGATTCACGCGAGACCGGACATGTCCTCCACCCGCAAAACCTGCCTGATCACCGGGGCCAGCCGCGGCATCGGCGCGGCAGTCGCCCGCCTCGCCGCCGAACGCGGCTACGACGTCCTCATCAATTACAACAGCGACGCCGGGACCGCCGAGAAAGTCGCCGCTGATTGCCGCGCGCGTGGCGCCCGCGCCGAAATCGCGCAAGGCGACATGGCCAAGCCCGCCGACGTCGCCCGGCTCTTTGCCGAGGCCAGGCGTCTGTTCGTCCGGCTCGACGCCGTCGTCAACAACGCCGGGATCACCGGCAAGGCGAGCCGCCTCGACGAGGCCCGCGACGAGACGATCAAGGCCGTCGTCGATCTCAACGTCACCGGCGCGATCCTCGTCGCGCGCGAGGCGGTGAAAGCCATGTCGACCCGTCACGGCGGCGCCGGCGGCGTTCTGGTCAATCTCTCCTCCGCCGCCGTCTGGATCGGCTCGCCGGGCGAATTCACCTGGTATGCGGCAAGCAAAGGCGCCATCGACGCCTTGACGCTGGGATTGGCGCGCGAGGTCGCCGCCGAGGGCGTGCGCGTCAACGCCGTCGCGCCCGGCCTCATCGACACCGAAATCCACGCCAGCGCCGGCGTGCCCGACCGCATCGCCCGCTTCGGCGCCAGCGTGCCGATGGGCCGCGCCGGCACGGCGGAGGAGACCGCGCAGGCGATCCTCTGGCTGATGAGCGAGGATTCCGCCTACGTGACCGGAACGGTCCTGAAAGTGACGGGCGGACGCTGATTTTACGCTAGCGCCACGCTGGCGACGCGGGCCGCGGCGATGAGCGCGGCGTCGCGCGTCGCCAACGGCAAGCCTTTGCGCAAGGCGAGTTCAAGATAGGCCGCGTCGTAGACGGTCAGGCCATGCGCGCGGGCCAGCGTCAACGTCTCGCGCCAGGCGCGGACATCGGTTTGCGGATCGACAACGATCGGCAAGTCGCTCAAAACCTCGAGCCTGACGCCGGCGCCGCCGGCGGGCAGCCGCCCACGCTTCTCCGCCTGCAGCAGCACGTTGGCGATTTCGAGCCGCCAGAGCGACGGGACAATGGCTCCTGCGGCAGCGACCTGTTCGGCGAGAGCTTCCGTCTCCCGGGTCGCCTCATCCTCAAAAAGCCAAGCGATCGCAACAGAGCAATCGAGAACCAGGCTCACCGGCGCCCCTCGTCGCGTAAATCCTTCCAGCCAAGACCGTCGAGGCGCACGCCCGCGCGCAGCCTGCGCAGCTGCGCCAAAGCGACGACCGCCCGGTCGCGATCGGCGTTGCCGGCGGGCGACAATCGCGCCACCGCCTTGCCATGACGCGTGATGACAACCTCTTCGCCAGCCTCGACTCTGTCGAGCAGGGCGGACAAATGAGTCTTGGCGTCGAAAACGCCAATCGTCTCGGGCATGAGGCGCCTCTCTAATCTGGACAGAAATATAAACTAGTTTATTTTTAGAACCAGATAAAAATTCGAGGTCCCCGATGAAAAAAGAACGTCTGACAGCCTTCAGCGACGGCGTCATCGCCATCATCATCACCATCATGGTGCTGGAGCTGAAAGTTCCGCACGATGCGACATGGGCGGCGCGGGGCAAGCTGCTGCCGGCCTTTCTCTCTTATGTGCTGAGCTTCATCTATGTCGGCATCTACTGGAACAACCACCATCACATGCTGCAGATGGCCGACCGGGTGAATGGACCCGTGCTCTGGGCCAACACGCATCTGCTGTTCTGGCTGTCGCTGATCCCTTTCGCCACCGGCTGGATGGGCGAGAACCATTTCGCCGCGCTGCCGACGGCCTTTTATGGCATGGTGCTGCTGATGGCCGGCGTCGCCTACCTGATCCTGCAATATTCGATCGTCCGCGTCGACGGGCCCGAAAGCCCGCTCGGCAAGGCGCTCGGCGTCGATTGGAAAGGCAAGGTTTCGCTGATTTCCTACGTCCCGGCCATCCTCGTTTCCTTCTGGCTGACACCCGCGGCGCATGCGATTTATGTCGCCGTCGCGCTGCTCTGGCTCGTGCCCGACACCCGCATCGAGCGGGCTCTCGAGGTCGCCGACTGAAGGCGGGGGCCCGCCCCCGCCTTGCCTCCCGCCCTCTCCCCCGCTATAAGCCCGCTCGCGCGTCCCATTCCGACACCCCTGGAGGCGAGGGCGCGAGGACAGACGGCCGCATCGGGCGGCCGTTTCCTTTAGAAGGATAAGCGACATGGCCGAGACGAAGACTCTCGCGGCCACGGTTCGCAGCGGCGTTGGCAAGGGGGCCAGCCGCAGCGTTCGCCGTGAGGGCCGCATTCCAGCAGTGATCTACGGCGGCGGCGAAGCCCCGCAGGCGATTGCGCTCAATCACCGCGAACTGACCAAGCTGATCTACGCCGGTCACTTCCTGACCACGATCTTCGACATCGAGACCGATGGCAAGAAAGAGCGCGTCATTCCGCGCGATTATCAGCTCGACGTCGTCACCGACGTGCCGATGCACATCGACTTCCTGCGCCTGAAGGCCGGCTCCTCGCTCAAGATCGACGTGCCGGTGCACTTCATCAATCAGGAAACAGCTCCGGGCATCAAGCGCGGCGGCACGCTCAACATCGTGCGCCACACGATCGAGATGCGCGTCCCGGCCGACAACATCCCGGAAGCGATCACCATTGATCTCGGCAAGGCCGACATCAACGACTCGATCCACATCAACGCCGTGGCGCTGCCGGAAGGCTGCAAGCCGACCATCGCGCGCAACTTCACCATCGCCACCATCGCTCCGCCGACGGTGCGCGAGGAAGCCGCCGCCGCCGCGGCCGCCGCTCCGGCCGCCGCCCCGGCCAAGGGCAAGAAGTAAGCTTTTTCGGTTTTCGAAAACGCCAGCCGCCCGCGAGCCATCGCGGGCGGTTTTGTTTTGGGCGCTACCCCATCGCCGCGCTCTTGCCCTTGTCGCCATGCTTGCGCTGGTCGAGCGACAGGGACACGACGGCGAAGCCGATCCAGCCGAACGTATAGAGCGCCCCCAAAAGCAGCACGAGCCAGCCCGGCAACGGCCCGATGGCGGCGCGCTGCGCGAAATCGGCAAAATTCGCCGCCGGCGTCGGATGGATGGCGAGCTTGCCCCAATAGGCCAGCGACTGGATGCCGAGAATCCAGACATAGGTGCGCCGCAGCCGCCGGCCGAGCGCGCGCGAAAAGGTGATGTGGTGGCGCGGGCTCGTGTAATCGCGCGCCAGAACCGAGCGCCAGGCGCCGTCGCGCGGCTGGCCGGTCAGGATCGGCGCGTAGAAATTCGTCTCCATCCAGCGTGCGCGGGCGCGCCAGACGTTGAAATAGCGGTAGCGCCGCGCTTCGAAACCGAGAAACACCGTCAGCAGCATGCCGACGAGGATGAGCGGCAAAGACGACGCCTCCGGGCTCGAAAAGGTGGAGGAGAGCGCGATGCCCATAGTCACGATCGACCAGTTCGTCGTGCTGTCGAGCCGCGTGCGCCACACGGTCGATCGGTAGACCTCGCCGCGATAGAGATGCGCGATGGCGCCCATTTCGGCGGAATCGAAGGGACGGATGTCCGCATCGTCATGTTGTCCGCTCAGCAGCATGCCCGTCCCCTCCCCAAGGCCGCCGCTTTTGCGGTCGTTGACGCCATCCTGCCCAAAGCTTCGCCGCTTTACAAACCGCGAAAATGCCCGTGGCGCGTTCACATCGCAGTCAAAAGGCGTTAGGCAGCGCTGGCGCGGGAAAAATCCCGGGTCTTGCGACAATGGAACGAAACGATGTTGCTTTTCGTCGGGCTCGGCAATCCGGGCGCGCAATATGCCGGCAACCGGCACAATATCGGCTTCATGGCGCTGGAGGCGATCGCCCGCGAGCATCGCTTCCCGCCGTTTCGCGCCCGCTTCAAGGGCCGCGCCAGCGAAGGCCAGATCGGCGGCGAGCGCGTCGTGCTGCTCATGCCCGAGACTTATATGAACGAATCCGGCCGCGCCGCGCAGGAGGCCACGCGCTTCTACAAGATCGAGCTTGCCGACGTCGTCGCTTTCCACGACGAGCTTGACCTCGCGCCCGGCAAATTGCGGATCAAGACCGGCGGCGGCAATGCCGGCCACAACGGCTTGCGTTCGCTGACCGCGCATCTCGGCAACGATTATCGCCGCGTCCGGCTTGGCATCGGCCACCCGGGCGATAAGGCGCTCGTGCATTCCTATGTGCTGAACGATTTCGGCAAAAGCGAACGGCCGTGGGTCGAGGCCTTGTGCGACGCGGTGGCGCGCAACGCCGCGCTCATTGTTCAGGGCGACGATTCAAAGTTTCAGACCAAAGCGCATCTGGCGATGGAAGCCGCCGGCTTTTCCGAAGTGAAGCGCCTCGGCGAGGCCTGACCCGACAGCACGTTCCGAAAACGAGGGAATAAGCCGGCGCCCGCGGTTCAAAAAAGCGGGGCCGCTCTAACGGCGTCCCGCGCCAAGCCCCATGCCAAGACCGCCTCCCGCCGCCGGCGCCGAAGCCGACGCGCCGCCATGGGCGCCGAAGCCGAGCGAACCGAAGGGCGAGGGCGTCAGCGCCTTCGGCGCTTCGACGGGCGCCGGCGCCGCCACGGGCTGCGACGGCTGTGGCGCGTAAGCGGCGGCCGCGCCCGACATCGGGATCACGCGCACGGGCGTCGCGGGCTTCATCGATTCAGGGAACTTCGCCGCGTCGATCGCCTTGGCGGCCTTGTCGGTCGCGGCCTTCGGCGCTTCGGGCTTCGCAACCGTAGGCTCGGGTTCGGGCGCGACCTTGATTTTCTTTTTCGGTTCGGCGGGAACCGCGCGCGCCACGGCTTTGGACTTTACGGCAGGCTTCGGCTTGGCCTCCACTGCGTCGTCGCCAGCGGCCGGCGCGTCGGGGGTCTGCGCCGGTTTGGCGACGGATTTGCCGCCGCCGCGATAGATGCCCAGTTTCGACGCTTCGCTCTTGTCCATGCAGACGCCTTTGGAAACCCGCAGAATTTGTCCAGACGGGCAGGTTTTCGCCTGCGCCGGCGCGCCCGCCAGCAAGGCGACCGCCGCTGTCGAAACAATGAGGATCTTGCGCTGCATGAAATTCGCCTCCGCCATAACGCTGGGTTCGGCCGGGATGGGCCGACCTCGGGGCGTCGCTGCGTCGCGACTGTTCTCCCGCGCATAAAACACGCGCCCATTTGTAAAAATATCTTTTCATGGCTGAAGTGAGGCGGCCAGTGTGGCCTGACGACGCGGCGCCTGCGGCGCTTGCCTTTTACGCCCGCGCGCCCCATAGGGCGGGCAACGATTGTCCCTCCTGAAGCGAGCGCGAATTCCCATGGGTTTCAAATGCGGCATCGTCGGCCTGCCCAACGTCGGCAAGTCGACCCTCTTCAACGCCCTGACGCAGACCGCCGCCGCGCAGGCCGCCAATTATCCCTTCTGCACCATCGAGCCCAATGTCGGCGACGTCGCCGTGCCGGACGTGCGGCTTGAAACGCTGTGCAAGATCGCCGGCTCGAAGGAGATTATTCCGACGCGGCTCACCTTCGTCGATATCGCCGGCCTCGTGCGCGGCGCCTCGAAGGGCGAGGGCCTCGGCAACCAGTTCCTCGCCAACATCCGCGAATGCGACGCCATCGCCCATGTCGTGCGCTGTTTCGAGGACAGCGACATCACCCATGTCGAAGGCAAGATCGCGCCCGTCGCCGACATCGAGACGA
>ERZ1645187.27-NODE-27-length-138530-cov-28.960448_pt1 | contig 138530 bp, 136 predicted proteins | sample MGYA00575352_ERZ1645187 | MGnify/ENA primary metagenome ERZ1645187 (study PRJEB40837, sample SAMN11349314) | freshwater sediment metagenome | isolation source: river sediment | host: Sediment | place: India: Wazaribad , New Delhi | collected 2017-02-21 ...
CAGTTCCAACCCGTCTCAGAAAATGCAGATGCCCACCCCCGGCGGCAATCACTGAGGCGGCGGCCCTTGCCAGTGCTGCTTGGCCTGTCCTAAACTGCCGCAAAACAGGAGCGTTGACTGTGAGCCTTGGAAAAGTTGGTGACAACATCACGGCCCTGAATGCGGGCTGGAGTTTTGCAGGTTCGGTGGCTGATACCTTCGACGATCACGTGTCGAAATCGGTGCCGCTGTATAATGAGGGCCACGGCCTTACGGCAGCGCTCAGCGATTTCTTCGTGAAAAACGGCTCACGCGTCTATGAGATCGGATGCTCCACGGGCACTCTCACCATGACGCTGGCCACCCGCAGTGCCCACAAGAAGGATGTTTCCTTTGTCGGCATCGACGTTGAGGCCGACATGGTGGCCAAAGCCCAGGAAAAGGCGCGCGCCGCCAGCCTGAAACAGGTTGACTTCCGGGTTGACGACATCGTCACCATGGAACTGGAACCCTGCGACATGGTGGTGGCCTATTACACCATTCAGTTCATTGCCCCCAGCGTGCGCCAGCTGGTCATTGACAAGATCTACAAGGCCCTGAACTGGGGTGGCGCCTTTGTGCTGTTTGAAAAGGTGCGGGCACCCGATGCGCGGTTCCAGGACATCGCAACCAGCCTCTATAATGACTACAAGCTCGACCAGGGCTACTCGCCGGATGAAATCGTCTCCAAGGCCCGCAGTCTCAAAGGGGTGCTTGAGCCTTTCTCCAGCCAGGGCAACGTCGACCTGATGAAGCGGGCAGGCTTCAACGACATCATGACCCTGCAGAAATACATCTGCTTCGAGGGCATGATTGCCATCAAGTGATGGTCAGCTGCGCGGCAAAGCGCTGATAGATCTGCAAACCGGCAGTGGCCGACTTTTCCGGGTGGAACTGGCACCCGAACACGCGGCCGCGGCTGACTGCGCAGCAATAGCGAAACCCGAGATAATCCGCTTCCGCCAGCGATGCCTCGGGCTGTGTCGGCGTGGCGTGGAAAGAGTGGACGAAGTACAGTCTCTCGCCCGGCGCTGTTCCTGCCAGCAGCGTGCCCTGCCACAGGTCGCGGTTGCCGGCGTGGGACGGCTGGGTAATGGGCAGCCAGCCGATATGCGGGATGCGGGCAACGCCGCTATGGCCAGTGGCACGCAGGCTTTCAGCCAGTGATGTGACCCGCCCGGGAACCAGCCCGAGTCCGCGGGCCGAACCCATCTCGGTGCTTTCATCAAACAGCAGCTGGAAGCCGAGGCAGATACCAAGCATAGGCTTGCCCTGATCCACCGCCGCCAGAATGGCCGTGTCGAGCTTGAGCCGGGCAAGCTGCGCCATGGCAAAGCCGAAGGCGCCCACACCCGGAAGAATGAGGCCACCTGCCGCCTGAATGCGGGCCGGATCACTCGTCACTTCCGCCGTCATGCCGGCATGGGCACAGGCCTGGGCAACGCTGAACAGATTGCCCACGCCATAGTCAATGATCGCCACCCGTGCAGAAGACCCCTTCTGGTTCATGCGGCCTCCTCACCGGCAATCGGCCGGCAGTCCAGTCCGGCGGCCAGCACCGCCTGCTTGACAGCGGCCAGTGTGGTCGGCACGACCCGGCCGAAATCGCGCTTTTCCGCAACCACCCTGAACTCACCGGCACCACTGAAGCCATAGCCTTCGCGCTCCAGTTCGGCGGCTATGCCGTAATGCAGAATGGAAGCGATGCTGACCGCGCCGATATCGACATCATGGCCAAGCCGGGCCACGTCATCAGGGCTGCTGGCGCCACCACAGGCAATGACCGGCACTGCGGTTCTGGCCGATACGGCCTTGGTCAGGGCGGTGTCGAAGCCTTTGGCGGTGCCTTCCTGATCAATGGAAGTGACCAGGATTTCGCCGCAGCCCAGGCTGGCAGCCTGAACGGCCCACTCCACCGCATCGTGGTGCGACGGCTCGCGGCCATTATCGGTCCAGGCTGTCCAGCTGCCGGTGCGGTTGCGCTTGGCGTCTATGTGCACCACGATGGTTGACGAGCCATAGCGTTCGGCGGCCTTGCGGATAAAGCCGGGATCGGCCACAGCGGCCGAGTTTATGGCCACTTTGTCGGCGCCGGCCTTCAGTGCGGCGGCAATGTCTTCAAGCGAGCGGATGCCGCCACCCACGGTAATCGGGATGAAGACGTTCTGGGCGGTTGCCGCGATCACATCCAGAAGGCTGTTGCGGCCATAAAGACTGGCAACCGCATCCATGAACAGCAATTCGTCGGCACCTTCGGCCGCATAGCGGCGGGCAAAGATTTTTGGCTCGCCCAGAACCCGAAGCCCCTCCAGGTGAATACCCTTCACCAGATTGGGCCCCTTCACATCAAGGCGGGGGATGATCCGCAGGTTTCTCGCCATGTCACGCGGTGGGATGCTTCAATACCCAGTCATTGCCGCTCTTTTCCCACAAGTGGGGCGAACGGGCACTGTCGATCACTTCCCAGTATTTTTCTTCATCAATGCCGACGTAGTCCAGGAAGTCGGGGAAATATTTCTTCGGGAATTCGCCTTCATATTTCCGGCACAGGGCAACGCCTTCCTCACGCGTGATGTGGCCATCACGAATGTCGCGGCAGGCGTCATTCATGGCCCGGCCCTGACCGAACTTGACGAACATGGTGTAGTAGTGCTGACCGTCCACCCGGTCGTCCAGGCTGGAGAACTTGGTATAGGTGCCCTCGCTGCGGCCATCCGGGTTGGGCTCAAAGGCGGCATGCTCCTTGGCGTAGTAGAAATTATACTGCGGCGACCATGGCAGGTAATAGCTCATGTAGTGAACTTCCTGCTTTGCCTTCAGCACGTCCTCGCGCAGCAGCGGCAGATAGGGGTTCATCTCGCTCAGATCGACGCCGTGCTTCGGCATCTCGTCAATATGAACACCGCCGAAATAGAGATTGCGGTCCTGCGGTGACTCGCGGGTAAAGTGCGCGATGTCCATGAGGGGCGAAAAATTCTCGTCCATCACATTGTGGCATTCAGCCTGGTTTTCACCGTAGAAAATGAGCGGGACGTCATATTGCAGGGCCACGCGCGGCGCGGCGATCTTCTGGCCCAGAATGAAGGGCTGGAACGGGTTCACCAGATTGAGGAAGGCCAACCGGGTCATGATGGCATGCGCCTTGGGATTGGGCGTCACCAGAATGTTGTCAAAGCCAGCCCGCAGCCAGTTCTGAAAATTCTGCCAGCCAATTTCGGTGTAGATGTGCGGAGCCCAGGTGACCGTCAGGGGGTTCATGCCATATTTGTATTTCAGAACATGGGCAACGAAGATCGAATCCTTGCCGCCGCTGCCCGGCACCACCACGTCATAGCGGCCATCGCTGCGGCGGTGCCGCGCCAGAAGGTCGATCAACTCCTTCTCGCGTTCGGCCCAGTTGATCTTGGTTGCCTTGTATTCGGCATAGCGGCAGGCATCGCAGATGCCGTCATCGCCGAAGGAGGCGGTCTTGATCGCGCTGGTCTTCTTGCGGAATTCCGGCGAGGTTGACGGGCGCTGGTTCGACATCACGCAGCGCTTGCAGAAGATCACGTTTTCAGGGAGGCCGTACTTGATTGAAGTCATTGGTTTTTCTTGATGAAAGGTGAGGGTAGGGACGAGCCGAGGCTGGAAACCACACAGATGTTATCGCCATAATGCGCGGCCTTGATCTTGTCAAACCGGCCCAGCATGTCCCTCAGCCGGCCAATGCGGTCGTTCACCTGCTCGGCGGTGATGCCGGCGAAGCGCTGTTCATTATAGGCGCGGCTGTTCTTGTGGTCGGGAATGTGGCTGGCCAAGCGCTTGTGCAGCGCCCGCAGGCGAGAGTGGATCTGTGCGCTGGCCCGGCGTTGCAGGGCGGGCTTCTGCTCACCGTCATAAAGTGCCGCCCGCCGGTCAATCACGGCCGCCATGCCGTCACTCGCCAGGGGGCCCGCAAGCCCTGAGAAATAATGGCCCAGCGTGGCGATTTTCTCTTCCGGGGTGGAGTCTGTCTTCAGTTGGCCAATCCGGCGGATCGTCTCGGCCACGTCATCCGGGGTGACCGCCTTGATGCCCAGATCATTGGACAGGTTGAAATCGAACTGCCGGCCATCAAAGGGCTGGAAGCTGATGGTTGGCGCATCAAGAAGATAGGCCTCAATGCCGGTGGTGCAGCCATTGTGGATCATGGCGTCAGCTGCAAGCAGCCAGGTTTGCACCGGTCCGTCATGGATGACCCGGACATTGTCATGACCGGCGGCGGCCTGCTTCCAGGTTTCGTGATTTTCCGCCGGGTGCGGCCGCACGATGATGGTGTGATCCCTGAAATTCTGCGCCAGAAAGGGGACCAGCGCCTTCATGCTTTCAAAAATGCGCAAACGATGTTCCCAGGCCTGCTGCATGAACGGCGTGATGGTGCCGCCGACGCTCAGATCCTTGCCGCCAGGGCGCACCACATATTTCGACACCGCATGATTGAGTTTGCCGAAATTGGTGTTGATGAGAATCATCCTTCCGTGGCGGCGATGCAGGCTGGCCACATCCTCATCGTAATAGCGGCGCAGCTCAGGCCGCAGCATGTCGATGCGCGGATTGCCAAGCAGGTGAACCGGAACCCCCTCGTCATAACCGGGGGCGCTGCGAAGAAATTCGCCATTCTGCGGCCCCCACGCAAACAGTTCTTCCACCATGCGGAAAGTCGGTTCGTGCACGCGGCGTTCATGAAATTCGCGGGCATTGTAAAACAGCACCGCCTCCTCATCCCACGCCACAATGTGGTGGCCGAGGTCATGCATGATGCGGAAAATCCGGTTGGACGGCTTGCGGAAATCCTTGGCCACATAGATGCTGCGCGGAAACCGGTGCATGGCGGCATGAATGGCAATGCGTGAGCCAACAAAAACCTGGCGCCCGCGCTCGGCCAGTGCGCAGGCCAGCAGCAGCTTGGCGTCAAACTCGCGGGACTGCGTTTCGGACGGCAGAATGACTGCGGTTCCGGCGGTGTTCGGCAAGATCGGACTCCGGGTTCAGGGTTGTTTTTCGCTGGCGCGCGCCCTATAGAGGGCAATCAAAGCCTGGCCTCATATTGACGGCCTTTCTAGCAATCCCCCCCGACAAAATAAAGGTTTTGCGCGTGTCGAAGTCCTCTCTGCAATGGTTCACCAAGGATGATGGCCGGAAGCTCCCGGTCTCGGATGACTTTCTTCTGCCTTTCCTGACGCCCACCAGCCCCGGCACCAATTACTGGGATCCGCCGCCGCCCGAAAATGTCGAGGCATTGCGCCGCGAGGATGGCCGTGTGCTGTTGCAGCTCCACCAGATCATTGACCTTCTGGTGCGCACCGGCACCGATCTGAAGGACAAGACGCTGCTCGATATCGGCACCGGCAACGGCATGATCCCGCGCCTCATCCTGCATTATTGCGACATCAAGTCGGCGGTGGGCATCGACCCCTATCTGGATGGCGAACATCTGTCGAGCTGGCAGGCCCATGACCATGGTGAGCTGTTCAGGGAACTGACCGGCTTCATCGACACCTACTGCAAGGATGACATGGACTTTGCCAAATACGCACACATGACCGGCTATCAGGACTTCACCGTCCGCCCGGCGCGTGTGCCGTTGCGGCCCCAGGGTCAGAAGAAATTCCGTTTTGAAAAGATCGGCGCCCATGACCTTGGCCAGCTGAACGAGAAGTTCGACATCTTCTATGCCAAGGCCATTGACCACATTCCCGACTGGCCGGGCATTTTCCGCGCCTGCGCAGAAGCCGCAAACCCGGATGCGCTCATCGTCATCAAGCACTTCTCGTTCTTTTCCTATCTTGGCCCCCACCGCTATTCCACCACCAATATTCCCTGGGGCCATCTGCTGCTCACCGATGACGAGTTTCGCCGTTTTGCCCGCGAGTTCCACGGCCCCCGCGCCAATGACATGATTGATTTCTATTTCAATGGCCTTGCCTATCCGCGCCACACCGTGCCGCAGATGGTGATGATGGCTGCCGAGCATGGCTTCACCATGCATGCCGTCATCAATGAACCGTCGCGCAATGCCGAAAAGCTACTGCCGCTGGCATCCGAAGTGCCGGACTTCTGGAACATCGTGCGCGAAATCAACCCGACGGTAACGGTCGAGGAGATGCTTTCTGGCCGCTATCACATCGTCTTCCGGAAGACCGGCTGACCGCTGGCCGGTCTGGTCAGGCCGGCTTCACCAGCACGTGCTTCTTCTTGCCCATGGACAGCTTGATGACGCCGTCCTGATCAAGGTGGCTGAGGTCGAGGCTCATGCGCTCGTCCGTCACCGCCACGTCATTGACGCGCACCGCGCCGCCCTGAATGCCGCGCTTGGCCTCGCCGTTGGACTTGTAGAAGCCCGCCGCCACCAGAGCCGCCAGAAGGCCAACACCACCCCCCACCGGCAGTGAAATGGTGGGCAGGCCCTCGGCCGCCTGACCCTGCTCAAAGGTGCGCCGCGCCGTTTCCGCCGCCGCCTCAGCCGCGTGCTCGCCATGCAGCAGGGCGGTGGCCGCATTGGCCAGCACCTTCTTGGCCTCGTTGATCTCGGACCCGCCCAGGGCCTCCAGCCGGGCAATCTCGGAAAGCGGCAGGGTGGTGAACAGCTTCAGGAAGCGGCCCACATCGGCATCCTCGGTGTTGCGCCAGAACTGCCAGTAGTCATAGGGGCTGCGCATGTCGGCGTTGAGCCACACCGCGCCACTTGCCGTTTTGCCCATCTTGGCGCCGGAGGCCAGCGTGATGAGCGGCGTGGTCAGCGCATAAAGCTGGTGCGTGCCCATGCGCCGGCCCAGGTCGATGCCGTTGACGATGTTGCCCCACTGGTCCGAGCCGCCCATCTGCAGGTTGCAGCCGTGGCGGCGGGCCAGTTCGGTGAAGTCATAGGCCTGCAGCACCATGTAGTTGAACTCGATGAACGACAGCTCGTGCTCGCGCTCCAGCCTAAGCTTCACCGAATCCATGGTCAGCATGCGGTTGACCGAGAAGTGGCGGCCCACCTCGCGCAGCATGTCGAGATAGTTGAGCTTCACCAGCCAGTCGGCATTGTCCACCATCAGCGCATCGCCGGGCTTTTCGCCAAAGCGCAGGAAGCGCTGGAACACCTGGGCAATGCCGCGCTTGTTGTCCTCGATGTCGTCGATGGTCAGAAGCTTGCGGCTTTCATCGCGGCCCGAGGGATCGCCCACCCGCGTGGTGCCGCCGCCCATCAGCGCAATGGGCTTCTGGCCGGTGGCCTGGGCCCAGTAGAGCAGCATGATCTGCACCAGCGACCCCACATGCAGCGAACGCGCGGTGGCGTCAAAGCCGATATAGGCCACAACCTTGTTGCGCGCCGCCAGGGCGTCCAGCCCCTCGGCATCGGAACACTGGTGGATGTAGCCGCGGGTCGCCAGGGTGTTGAGGAAGTCTGATGTGTAGTGGCTCATGATGGCCGGGGTTTAGTGGCAATGGCCGGGCCTTGCAAGGCGGCGGGGGGGCGGGCAGGCTCTGGCCCATGATTCCTGCCCCGCCCAGCGGCCTGTTCCGCGTCCTTGGCCTCATGTCCGGCACCTCGCTGGACGGCATTGACGTGGCGCTGCTGGAAACCGACGGCGCGGCGGTGGTGCGGCGCGGCCCCTCCGCCACCTTCGCCTATGCGGCGGACCAGCGCGCCCTGTTGCGCCGGGCGCTGGCGGATGCGGCCCCGCTCACGGAGCGCAGCCATCGTCCCGGCTGCCTGGCCGAGGCCGAGGCGGCACTCACCCTCTGGCATGCAAAGGCGGTTCACTCATTTTGTCAGCAGCACGGCCTAAATGATTCAGAGGATTCAAAAATTCACCTCCTCGGCTTTCACGGCCAGACGGTGTTGCACCGGCCCGAGCGCCACCTCACGGTGCAACTGGGCGATGGCGCGGCGCTAGCCCGGCGGATGGGCATTCCCGTCGCCTGGGACCTGCGCGCCGCTGACGTGGCGGCGGGCGGGCAGGGGGCGCCGCTGGTGCCCGCCTATCACGCGGCGCTGGCGGCGGGTCTGCCGCTGCGGCCCGTGGCTTTCGTCAACATCGGCGGCGTGGCCAATGTCACTTTTGTCGGCGCAGGTGGTGATCTTCTCGCCTTCGACACCGGGCCGGGCAATGCCCTGCTCGACGACTGGATGCTGCGTCACACCGGGGCCGCCCGCGATGAGGGAGGCGCGCTGGCGCTTTCGGGCCGGGCGGACCGGCGATGGTTGGCCCGTGCGCTGGCCGACCCCTTCTTTGCCATGGCCCCGCCCAAGTCGCTGGACCGCAACCACTTCGCAGGCCTACCCCTGCCGCCCCTCTCCGCCGCCGATGGTGCCGCCACGCTGGCCGCCTTCACCGTGGCGGCCATTGCCGCCGCGCGCCGGCACTTTCCGGCAGAGCCGCAACAATGGATCATCTGCGGCGGCGGCCGCCACAACCACGCCCTGATGCAGGGCCTTGCCGCCGCCCTGCCGGGGGTCATCGCGGCGGAACAGGCAGGGCTGAACGGCGACGCCATGGAGGCCGAGGCCTGGGCCTATCTGGCGGTCCGGGCCGCGCGCAGCCTGCCGCTCACCTTCCCCGGCACCACCGGGGTTCCCCGGCCCCTCTCAGGCGGGGTTCTTTCCCAGACCTAGCAGGCGCAGCGGGCGGCCATCGAACACGAGCAGCGCAAGGCCGATGATGAGGGCGCCTGCAAACTCCTGCGCCGACAGCGCCTCCTTCAGAAAGACATGACCGAAGATGATGGCTGACACCGGGATCATCATGGTGGCCAGCAGCACATTGGCCGCCCCCGCCCGGGCGATAATGGAAAAGAACAGGATATAGGCCACCGCCGTGGCCAGCAGAGCAAGACCCAGCAGCGCCGACCAGGCATAGGCCGAGGCGTGCAGCAATTGCCCCGGATTACTGAAAGTGAAGGCCAGCACCGCCATGATCAGGCTGGAGGAGATGAGCTGGCCCGTGGCCATGGTCAGGGGCGAAATACCCTTTCCCCGGCGTTTGACCCACAGGCTGGAAAGGGCGTAGCTTGCCGCCGCCATGAGCACCAGGCCAATGCCCAGACCCTGCTGATCCAGTTTCGCCAAGCCTGTTCCCTTCAGCACCGCCACCCCGGCAATGCCCACCGCCAGCGCCACCATGCGCCGGGCGATGAGCCGCTCCTCGCCCGCCAGCGCCATCACCACCGCCCCGAAAATGGGGGTCGTGGCATTGATCACGGAGGCCAGACCGCTCGCTATCATGGTCTGGCCGGTGACAATGAGGGTGAAGGGAATGACATTGTTGAGGAGCGACATGCCGAGAAAGGCAAGCCAGCTTTGCCGGTCAGTGGGCAGAGGGCCGAGCCGCAGGAGATGCACCGGCACCAGCACCAGGGCAGCAAGGGTGACGCGGGCGAACACCACCACAAGTGGTGACAGTTCCTTCACCGCCATGCCGATGAACAGAAAGGATCCGCCCCACAACAGGGACAGGAGCACGAGTTGCCCCCAGGCGGTCAGGTCAATGGCGGGTTCGCTTGGTGCCATGGTCAGTTTCTCTGCACCTGTCCATGGCCCATGCTGGGCGGCAAAGCCACCCGTTCCTTGCGGCAGTGGCTGGTTCAGGCCGCGCCTTCGGCCTGCATGCGGCGGTCGAGATAATTGGCGCAGATCTTGGTCAGATCCTCCACCTTCTCCTGGAAGAAGTGGTTGGCCCCCGGAATGACCTTGTGCTCGATGATGATGCCCTTCTGGGTCTTGAGCTTGGAGACCAGCGAATGCACCGCCTCGGGTGCGGTCACCGAATCCTTCTCGCCATTCACAAACAGGCCCGAAGCCGGGCAGGGGGCAAGGAAGGAGAAGTCATAATGCTTGGCCAGCGGCGCCACCGAGATGAAGCCCGAAATTTCCGGCCGCCGCATCAGCAGCTGCATGGAAATCCACGCCCCGAAGGACACGCCCGCAATCCAGCAGATCTTGGCCTCGCGGTTGAAGCTCTGCAGCCAGTCCAGCGCCGAGGCGGCATCGGCCAGTTCGCCCGCCCCATTCTCAAACAGCCCCTGCGAGCGCCCGACACCGCGGAAATTGAAGCGCAGCACCGAAAAGCCCCGGCTCGCATACATTTGATAGAGCGAGTGCACGATGGGGTTGTTCATCGTGCCGCCAAAGCTGGGGTGCGGGTGGAGAATCAGGGCGATGGGCGATCCCTGCGGCTTGGCATGGTGATAGCGCGCCTCGATGCGTCCGGCGGGTCCGTTGAAAATCACTTCTGGCATGTGCACTCGGCCTTTCCCGGCGGGGATTTCCGGCAGCGAGTTGTTGACTCGCCTAGTCGGATTAAGTAGAATTCTTTAGAACAGTTCAAAAGACAGCATTTCCCCCTTGGGCGAGCGCCCTTTAGCACGGCCGGGGGGGCAAAAAGCAAGCTTTTCCTGCGCAGGAGCCGTCATGAAGATGAGCACCAAGGGCCGCTATGCCGTGATGGCGATGATCGACATCGCCAGCCAGCCGCATGAGGGGCCAGTCTCCCTGGCCGAAATCGCCGGTCGGCAGGACATCAGCCAGGAATATCTGGAACAGCTCTTCGGCAAGCTGCGCCGGGCGCGGCTGGTGGAAAGCGCCCGCGGCCCCGGTGGCGGCTATCGCCTGGCCCGCCCGGCCGGGGACATTCCCATGTCCGAGATCATTCTGGCGGTGGATGAGGCGCTCCGCGTCACCCGCTGCGGCGGCGACGCGGTGGACGGCTGCGTCAAGGGCTTGCGCTGCAACGCCCATGACCTGTGGTCGTCGCTGGGCCGCCAGATGATGTATTTCCTCGAATCCATCACCCTTGAAGACGTGGTGGCCAAGCGCAACCTGGCGCTGACCGCCGCCATCAAGCAGGCCACCGACCGCCACATGCCGGTAGAGAGGCAGAGCGCGTGAGGGTCTATCTCGACCATAATGCCACCAGCCCGCTCCGGCCTGCGGTGAAGGCCGCCATGCTGGCGGCGCTGGAGCAGGGCGGCAATGCCTCCTCCATCCATGCCGAGGGCCGCGCCGCCCGCAAGCTGCTGGATGAGGCGCGGGGCCGTCTCGCCGTCTTCCTCGGCTGCCTGCCGCAAATGCTGGTGTTCACCGCCGGTGGCAGCGAGGCCAATGCGCTTGCCCTGAAGGGCGCAGCCGTGGAGCGCCTGCTGGTGCAGGCCACCAGCCACCCCTCGGTCATTGAAAATGCCCGCGCCAGTGGCAAGCCCGTGGAGCTGGTGCCGGTGGATGGTTACGGCCACGTGGACGTGGCGGCGCTGCGCCGCCTGCTGCCGGGGCCAAGGGCGCTTCTCTCCCTTATTCTGGCCAATAACGAAACCGGCGTCATCCAGCCGCTGCATGAGGTGCTGCCGCTGGCCCGCGACCACGGCGCGCTGCTGCACCTCGATGCGGTGCAGGCCTTCGGCAAGACCCCGGTCAATTTCAGCATCTTGGGCTGCGATCTGCTCACCGTGGCAGGCCACAAGGTGGGCGGCCCGCGGGGCGTGGGCGCGCTGGTCATCCGCGATGGTCTGGCCCTGGCCCCCCTCATCTCGGGCGGCGGGCAGGAAAACCACCGCCGCGCCGGCACCGAAAACCTTGCCGCCATTGCCGGCCTTGCCGCGCTTGCCGCCGAACCGCTGGTGCAGACCTATGAACTGAACGACCGGCTGGAGGACGCCCTGACGGGCCTGCCGATTTTCAGTGACGGGGTGGAACGCCTGTCCAACACCACCTGTGTCGCTCTTCCCGGGGCTGCCGCCGAAACCCTGCTGATGCAGCTTGATCTGGCGGGCATCGCCGTCTCGGCGGGGGCCGCCTGCTCCTCCGGCAAAGTTGGCAAGTCCCATGTTCTCGCCGCCATGGGGGTGGCGCCGGAACTGGCCCGCGCCGCCATCCGCATCTCCCTCGGCTGGACCACCAGCGAGGCCGACATCACCCGTTTCATCACCGTCTGGCAGGGCATTGCCGCCCGCCACCCCAGCAAAGCCGCTTGAGGAAGCCCATGGCCGACCAGGACACCATTGACCTCGTCAAGGATATCGACGTCGACAAATACAAATACGGTTTCACCACCGACATCGAGCAGGAATTTGCCCCGCGCGGCCTGTCGGAGGAGGTGATCCGCTTCATCTCGGCCAAGAAGAACGAACCGCAATGGATGCTGGACTGGCGGCTGGAGGCCTACCGCGTCTGGCAAACCATGGTGGAACCCACCTGGGCCAAGGTCAGCTATCCGAAGATCGATTTCCAGAGCCTCTATTATTACGCCGCGCCCAAGGCGGTGACCGGCCCCAAGAGCCTTGATGAGGTGGACCCCAAGCTTCTCGAAACCTATGCCAAGCTCGGCATTCCGCTGAAGGAGCAGGAAATTCTGGCGGGCGTGCGCCAGCAGGGCGAAAAGAGCACACTGGATGAGGAGGGCGCAGGCGCGACCACGCCGGTGGCGGTGGACGCCGTCTTCGACTCGGTCTCGGTGGTCACCACCTTCAAGGCCGAACTGGCCAAGGCGGGTGTCATCTTCTGTTCCATCTCCGAAGCCCTGCGCGACCACCCGGAACTGGTGAAGAAATATCTGGGCAGCGTCGTGCCCCAGGGCGACAATTTCTACGCCGCTCTCAACGCCGCCGTGTTCTCCGATGGCTCCTTCGTCTACGTGCCGCCGGGAACGCGCTGCCCCATGGAGCTGTCCACCTATTTCCGCATCAACGCCAAGAACACCGGCCAGTTTGAGCGCACCCTCATCATCGCCGACAAGGGCGCCTATGTATCCTATCTCGAAGGCTGCACCGCGCCCACTCGCGAGGAAACCCAGCTCCATGCCGCGGTGGTCGAACTCATCGCGCTGGAAGGGGCGGAGATCAAATACTCCACCGTCCAGAACTGGTACCCCGGTGACAAGGACGGCAAGGGCGGCGTCTATAATTTCGTCACCAAGCGCGGTGACTGCCGCGAGGCCCACGCCAAGATTTCCTGGACTCAGGTGGAGACGGGTTCGGCCATCACCTGGAAATATCCCTCCTGCATTCTGCGCGGCGACCATTCGCGCGGCGAATTCTATTCCATCGCCATATCCAATGGCCGCCAGCAGGTGGACAGTGGCACCAAGATGATCCATCTCGGCAAGCACACCTCCAGCCGCATCATTTCCAAGGGCATTGCCGCCGGCCGCAGCGACAACACCTATCGCGGCCTGGTCTCGGCCCACCGCAAGGCCCTTCACGCCCGCAACTTCACCCAGTGTGACTCGCTGCTGATCGGCGACAAGTGCGGCGCCCACACCGTGCCCTATCTCGAGGCCAAGACCTCCACCGCCCAGTTCGAGCACGAGGCCACCACCTCGAAAATTTCCGACGACCAGATGTTCTACGTCATGTCGCGCGGCCTGTCCGAGGAGGAGGCGGTGGCCCTCATCGTCAACGGCTTTGTGCGCGATGTGCTGCAGCAGCTGCCCATGGAATTCATGGCCGAAACCCAAAAGCTCATCGGCATCTCTCTGGAAGGTTCAGTAGGTTGATCATGCTCGACATCAAAAATCTCCACGTCAAACTCGAAGACGAAGGCCGCGAAATCCTGAAGGGTCTCACCCTCAGCGTGAAGCCGGGCGAGGTCCATGCCATCATGGGGCCGAACGGATCCGGCAAGTCCACCCTGTCCTATGTGCTGGCGGGCCGCGAAGGCTATGAGGTGACGGACGGCACGGCGACGCTGAAGGGCGAAGACCTGCTGGCGCTGGAGCCCAACGAACGCGCCGCCAAGGGCCTGTTCCTCGCCTTCCAGTATCCCATCGAGATTCCCGGTGTTGCCACCATGCAGTTTCTCAAGGTGGCGCTGAACGCCCAGCGCAAGGCGCGCGGCGAGAAGGAACTGTCGGTGCCGGAGTTCATGCGCCTGGTGAAGGACAAGGCCCAACAGCTTAATGTGACTCAGGAAATGCTGAAGCGTCCGGTCAATGTCGGCTTTTCCGGCGGCGAGAAGAAGCGCGCCGAAATCCTCCAGATGGCGGTGCTGGAACCCAAGCTCTGCATTCTCGATGAAACCGATTCCGGCCTCGACATCGACGCGCTCCGCGTGGTGGCCGAAGGCGTGAACGCCCTGCGCGCGCCTGACCGCGCCATGGTGGTCATCACCCATTACCAGCGCCTGCTCGACTACATCGTGCCGGATGTGGTTCACGTCATGGCCAATGGCCGCATCGTCAGGACCGGCGGCAAGGAACTGGCCAGGGAACTGGAAGCCAAGGGCTATGCCGAATATGTGGAGGCCGCGGAATGACCAGCGCCGCCGCCACCGCGGTTCTCACACCTGCCGAAATGGCCATCGGCACGCCGCTGCCGACACGCCGGCAGGAGGACTGGAAATGGACCGACCTGCGCCGCCGCATTGAAACGCCCTATGCACGAGGCGCAGGCGTCGCTGATCCTTCCCGCGTGGCCAGGCTTATCGCCGCCGATCCGCTGGCCAAATTGCCGCTGCGCCGCGTCGTCTTCGTCAACGGCGTCTTGGACCGCAGCCATTCCGACCTCACCGGCCTTGCGCTGAAGGACGGTGCCCCCGCCCTGGCCGAAGCCGAATGGCTGGCCGCCATGAACACCACGCTGGAAGCACAGCCCGTTACCTTCACCGTGTCCGGCACGGCCGACCGGCCGCTCCACCTCATGTTCCTCACCCTTGCCGATGCTCCGGCTGCGGCTGGCGCGCGCGTCCATATTGATGTGGCCGAGGGCGCCTCCCTGCAGTTCATCGAAAGCCATCGCGGTATTGGCGCCTATCTCGCCAACCCCGCCCTGACCATTCAGCTGGGCAAGGGCGCGCGGATGGACCGCGCCAAGCTGGAACTGGAGGGGGCAGAGGCCACCCATCTGGCCGTGGCCGAACTGACCCTGGCGGCGGATGCCGTGCTGCGCGATTTTACGCTGACATCCGGCGCGGCTCTCAACCGCCAGAACGGCCGCATCACCTTTGCCGGTGAGGGGGCCGATGCCCGCGTCACCGGTGCCTATCTGCTGGGCGGTGCGCAACATGCCGACACGCGCCTTGTCGTCGATCATCAGGTGCCGCGCTGCCTGAGCCGCGAAGTCTTCAAATGCGTCATGGACGGTGATGCGCGTGGCGTGTTCCAGGGCAAGGTCATTGTCGCCCCCGATGCCCAGAAGACCGACGGCAAGCAATCGAGCCACGCGCTGCTGCTGTCGGAGCGCGCCGAATTCGACGCCAAGCCGGAACTGGAAATCTATGCCGATGACGTGGTCTGCGGCCATGGCGCCACCTCCGGCGACCTTGACCACGATCACATGTTCTACCTCATGTCGCGCGGCATTCCCCAGGCCGAAGCCAAGGCCATGCTCATTGCCGCCTTTGTCGGCGAGGTGTTTGACGGCGTGGACCACGAGGGCCTGCGCGACGTGCTCACCGCCTTTGCGCAAAACTGGCTGACCGCCCACAAGAGCTGATCATGTTTGACGTTGCCGCCATCCGCCACGACTTTCCCATCCTGTCGCGCAGCGTGCATGGGCGGCCGCTCACCTACCTTGACAATGCCGCATCGGCGCAAAAGCCGCGCGCGGTGCTGGACGCCATGCGCGACTTCGCCATGACCGACTATGCCAATGTTCACCGTGGCCTGCATTATCTGTCCAACGCCGCCACAGACGCCTTCGAGAAGGCGCGCGCGACGGTTGCCCGCTTTCTCAACGCGCCCGCTGTGGACAACATCATCTTCACCCGCAACGCCACCGAGGCCATAAACCTCGTGGCCCAGAGTTTCGGCGGCATGGTGCTGGGCGAGGGGGATGAGATCATTCTCTCCATTCTCGAACATCATTCCAACATCGTGCCCTGGCACTTCCACCGCGAACGCCGGGGCGCAGTCATCCGCTGGGCGCCCATTGACGATGACGGCAACTTCCTCCTGGATGAGTTCGAGAAGCTCCTCAGCCCACGGACGAAGATCGTCGCCATCACCATGATGTCCAATGTGCTGGGCACGGTGGTGCCGGTGGCCGAGGTCATCAAATTGGCCCATGCGCGCGGCGTTCCCGTGCTGGTTGATGCCTCGCAGGCCGCGCCCCACCTGGCCATCGATGTGCAGGCGCTGGATGCCGACTTTCTGGTTTTCACCGGCCACAAGACCTATGGCCCCACCGGCATTGGCGTGCTCTACGCCAAGATGGACCATCTGAGGCGCATGCCCCCCTATCAGGGCGGCGGCGAAATGATCGCCGAAGTGACCGAGCAGGCCGTGTGCTATGCCGATCCGCCGCACCGCTTCGAGGCCGGAACTCCCGCCATCATCGAGGCGGTGGGCCTGGGGGCGGCGCTGGATTACATGGAAAAGGTGGGGCTGGCCAGCATTGCCGCCCATGAAAAGGCGCTTCATGATTATGCCACTGACCGCCTGCTGGAACTGAATTCCATCCGCCTCTTTGGCCGGGCGAAAAAGAAAGGCGCCATCATTTCCTTCGCCATGGAGGGCGTGCACGCCCATGACGTGGCCACCCTCATTGACCATCATGGCGTGGCGGTGCGCGCCGGCACCCACTGCGCCCAGCCCTTGTTGAACCGGCTCGGCGTCACGTCAACGGCCCGCGCCTCCTTTGCCATGTATAACACCATGGAGGAGGTGGACCGGCTGGCCGCCGCCCTGTCCGCCGCCCAGAGGATGTTCCTGTGACCGATACCCCCGAAGCCAAGAGCGCCGAACTGGGCAAGCCCGCCTGGCTGGCGGAGGACGGCAAGCCCTCGGCCATTCCCGCTGAGGAACTGGCCCTGCTCACCGATCAGGTGATTGCCGCGCTGAAGACCGTCTATGATCCGGAAATTCCGGTTGATATTTTCGAACTCGGTCTCATCTACAAGGTCGACATCGACGACGACCGCAATGTCGCCATTGAGATGACGCTGACCGCGCCGGGCTGTCCGGTGGCGGGCGACATGCCGGGCTGGGTGGAAAACGCCGTGTGCAGCGTGCCCGGCATCAAGAGCGCCAAGGCCACCATCGTTTTCGATCCCCCCTGGGACCATAGCCGCATGTCCGACGAGGCGCGCATGGCCCTCAACATCTGGTGACGCCCATGACCACGCTTCGTCCCCGTCCCGCCGTTCTGAAACTCACCCCTGCCGCCGTGGCGCGGCTGAAGACCCTGGCCGACAAGGCGGGCGAGGGGGTTCTTGGCCTCCGCCTGTCGGTCAAGACCGGCGGCTGCGCCGGCATGGAATATGGCATGGACTGGGCCCGCGAGACGAACCCCCTCGACGAGGTGGTGGACCAGGACGGGGTTCGGCTGTTTGTCGATTCCAAGGCCGTTCTTTATCTCATCGGCACTGAGATGGACTTTGAGCAGTCGGCCATGAAATCGGGCTTCGTCTTCAACAATCCCAATCAGGTGTCGGCCTGCGGCTGCGGCGAAAGCGTGAGCCTGAAGCCGGCCGCGTCGTCCTGATGGCGGTCTCGGCCGGGCTGATCGAATTTCTGGTGGAGCAGCTGGGCAGCCTTGGACGGGTGGAGCCGCGCCGCATGTTCTCCGGCGCCGGCCTGTTCCGCGACGGGCTGATGTTCGCCATCGTCATTGACGATGTGCTCTATTTCAAAACCGATGTTGAAACCGTGGCCGCCTTCGATGCCGAAGGGCTGCCGCCCTTCAGCTATGGCACCAGGACGGGCGAAAGGCGCCTCACCCACTACCGGCGCGCCCCGGAACGCCTGCTTGATGACGCCGATGAGATGGCCGGCTGGGCGGCCCGCGCCTATGCCGTGGCCCAGCGGGCCGATGCCACAAAGGGCAGGAAAAAACCGCCCCGCTGACGGCTTAAGGTCAGTTGCCCATCATCTCGTCGCCGCTGCGCAGCTTGGTCTTGGGGGCGGGGCGCTTGTCGCTGGTAAAGGTGATGCCCAGCAGGTCTTCGCGCCGCCACACCACCCTGGCGTCACGCACCATGTCTTCGTTGATGAACAGCAGCGAAAACTCTCCCGGCACCGCCGCAGTGTCCTTGCACACCAGGCGTGCTCCGGTTTCCGACATGTCGCGGATCACGCAGTCAACAATGCCCCAGCCATTGCGATAGAGGATCTTCGCCCCCTTGAGGGTGCGAAGCCGGGGCGAACGGCGCTTGTTGTCCTCGGACACGGAGTGAATCGCCTGTGTAACGGCCTGAAAAAAATCCACAAATTCATTTCATGTTTTTTGCATTGCGTCAATGCAGGCCGCGTGCGGGTCCGGCAATTGCCGCACCAGCGTAAAGCACCCGTTAGCGGCGTTCAGCGCTTGCTGAGGAAGGCGGGCATGTTGCCGGCGTGGAAACCCTTGTGGTCCGGCCCATCGTCATCATGCTGGTCGCGGCGGCGCGGGCCCCTGTTGTCCCTGGGCTGCTGCGCCTTGCCCTCCGGCCTGGGCCCCCGGGAAGCCGCCTCGCGCTTCGGTTCATGGGCCGGCTTTTCTGCTTTGGGCGCATGACGCGGCCCCTCGGCCTTCGCCTCGGGCTGCGCTGTCTCGGCCCTGGGTGCGCGCGGCTCGCGCCGGTCCGGCTTGCGGTCCTGGCGCGCGCCACCCCGGCTGCGGCCATGGGAACGCGGCGCCTCCGCCTCGGCGGCCTCATCAATGGTGATGCCCGGATCAAACCATTCGATGTCCTTCTTGATCAGCGTCTCGATGGCCTTGAGGTATTTCGTCTCCTCCTTCGTCACCATGGTGAAGGAGTGGCCCTCGCGCCCGGCCCGCCCGGTGCGGCCAATGCGGTGCACATAATCCTCGGCGTGAATGGGCACATCGAAATTGAACACATGGCTGACCTCGGGAATGTCAAGCCCGCGCGCCGCCACATCCGAGGCGATGAGATAGGTGATCTCGTTGTTGCGGAAGGCCGCCAGCATCTTCATGCGGGCCGACTGGTCCATGTCGCCATGCAGCGCCCCGGCATTGAAGCCATGGCGTTTCAGCGACTTCTCCAGCAGCGCCACCGTGGTCTTGCGGTTGGCAAAGACAATGGCGTTCTTGACATTGCTCTGGGTGCGCAGAAGCTGGCGCAGCGCCTCGCGCTTGGCCTTGGGGTCATGCGGCACCTTGACCACGCGCTGCTCGATGGTGGCGGCGGTGGTGGCCTGGGCCGCCACCTGCACCTGCACCGGATTGTGCAGGAACTGGGCGGTGATGCGCTGGATCTCCGGCGGCATGGTGGCCGAGAAGAACAGCGTCTGGCGGGTGAAGGGCAAAAGCTTGCAGATGCGCTCGATGTCGGGAATGAAGCCCATGTCGAGCATCCGGTCAGCCTCGTCGATGACCAGCATCTCGATGCCGGTCATCAGCAGCCGGCCGCGCTCGAAATGGTCGAGCAGGCGGCCCGGCGTGGCAATCACCACATCGGCACCGCGGTCGATCTTGGCGGCCTGCGGATCAAACGACACGCCGCCGATGAGCAGGGCCACGGTAAGCTTGTGGTTCTTGCCCAGCGTCTCGAAGGCTTCGGCCACCTGGGCCGCGAGTTCCCGGGTCGGTTCCAGAATGAGGGTGCGCGGCATGCGGGCGCGGGCCCGGCCCTTTTCCAGCATCGACAGCATGGGCAGCACGAAGGCCGCCGTCTTGCCGGAGCCGGTCTGGGCGAGGCCCAGCACATCCTGGCGCTGGAGCGCGTGCGGAATCGCCTGCAGTTGAATGGGGGTGGGCGTGGTGTATCCGGCGGCGGTCACCGCCGCGAGGACCTTGGGGCTCAAACCGAGCGCGTCGAAATTCATGTGGTCAGGAATAACCGTTCTGGCGAGGAGATGGTGGGCGCCCGCGCGGATTCGCCAATGGCCGGGCCGGGGCGCATATTCGTCCCGCACATAGGGATTTTGCTCACCCAAGTCAATAAATCCGCAGGGAGGATGGTAACCACTGCCCTTTTGTCATGAGCCGTCGAAACTGTGCATGACGGGCTTCGCCGCCACCGGCCTGGCCCTATGCTTGGCTGTCGGCCTGGAGTCGACAGTCATTTACGTACGGGGGACCATCATGAAAAAATTGGCAGCAGAATTTATTGGCACTTTCTGGCTGGTGCTGGGCGGTTGCGGCAGCGCCGTGCTGGCGGCGGGCGTGCCCGATGTCGGCATCGGCTTTCTCGGCGTGTCGCTGGCCTTCGGCCTCACCGTGCTGACCATGGCCTATGCCGTGGGCGGCATTTCCGGCGGCCACTTCAATCCGGCGGTGTCGGTGGGCCTGGCCACGGCGGGGCGCTTCTCCTGGGGCCAGGTCGGCCCCTACATCGTGGCCCAGCTGGCGGGTGGCATCGTCGGCGCGCTGGTGCTTTATCTCATCGCCAGCGGCAAGGCGGATTTCACCACCGCCGCGGGTTTTGCCTCCAACGGCTATGGTGAACACTCGCCGGGCGGCTATTCAATGTTTGCCGCCCTCATCACCGAGGTGGTGCTGACGGCCCTGTTCATCCTCATCATCCTGCGGGTGACGGGGCGCAGTGTTCCGGCGGGCTTTGCGCCCATCGCCATTGGTCTGGCGCTGACCCTCATTCACCTCATCTCCATCCCGGTCACCAACACCTCGGTCAATCCGGCCCGCTCCACCGCCGTGGCCCTGTTTCAGGGTGGCTGGGCGCTCCAGCAGCTTTGGCTGTTCTGGCTTGCGCCCATCGTCGGCGGTGTGCTGGGCGGGGTGATCCACAACGCCCTGCTCTCGGACGATTGATCCGTTGACGGACAAAATGCGGCGGGGTCAGTGCGCCCCGCCGTTTTGCATCTGCACAGATGACTGGTGCGGCATGCACCCGAAATCGTGATTTGACCTCACCCGGTTCTGGCGGAATCATCAGCGTCGAACCTGCAAGCCGAGAGGTCTCGAAAACTGATGCCGCCGACCTGTTGCACACACATCCGGTGATCATCGCCTGCCTTGGCCCCGTGCCAGGCGGGATTTATCAGAAGTGAAGATGGGGAAACCCAGACCGGCCCCGCTCAGGCACGCCACCTGCGGGGCCACATTTTGTCCGTCCCCCCTGTGCGCTTTGTCCGGCTGAGGCCGTGGCACGCCGTTTTTGAACCATCATCGCAGCTGTGCATGACCGCGCGCCCGGCCTAGGAAAGAGCGCCGCACCCGGCTAACCTTCGCCCATGAGCCTGCTTACCGTCATGCCCCCGGTGGAAACGCCGCATCTGCTGCTTCGCGAAATCACCGCCGGTGATGGCGATCACTTTGCCGCCTACATGCTGCAGCCGCGCTATCAGCGCCATGTCAATCTGCGCCTGAAGGATGAGGTGGAGATTGATGATTTCGTGGCCCGGTCGCTGGCCCGCCAGGGCGATGACCGCCGCCGCATTTTCCACCTTGCCGCCGAGGAACGCATGTCTGGCGACGTGGTGGGCGACGGTTTCCTGCTGCTCCAGCCAGATGGCGCGGTGGAAATGGGCTGGGGGGTGCATCCGGCCATGTGGGCCATGGGCCTGGGCACCGAAATCGGCCGGGCGCTGATGGGCATGGGCTTCGAGCGGCTGCAGGCGCGCACCATGTGGTGCAAGATCATGGTGGATAATAACGCCTCGCTGAAGCTGGCCCGGCGCATTGGGCTGCGCTTCGACCGTGCCCACAGCAATTATCCTCTTACCGGCGGCGGTTTCGGCACGGTGGAGATCTTCCGCCTGAACGCGGCGGACTACTTCGACCTTCCCTACTGACATGACCGGCAGCGTGGCTGTTTATGGCGCGGGTCCGGCGGGCCTCATGGCGGCGGAGGTGCTGTCGGCGGCGGGGCTTCAGGTCCATTTGCATGACCACAAGCCCAGCCCGGCGCGCAAATTTCTGCTGGCCGGCCGGGGCGGGCTGAACCTCACCCATTCCGAACCGCTGGAAACCCTGCTGGCGCGCTATGGCGAGGCGGAAGGCTTCCTCGCTCCCGCCATCCGCGCCTTCCCGCCGGACGGCCTGCGCGCCTGGGCGGCGGGTCTCGGCATCGACACCTTTGTCGGTTCCTCGGGCCGCATCTTTCCGGTCGGGCTGAAGGCCACCCCGCTGCTGCGCGCCTGGCTCAGGCGGCTGGCGGGGCAGGGGGTGGTGTTTCATCCGCGCTCCCCCTGGCCGGGCTTTGCGGCGTCCCCTGCCGTGCTCGCCTTCGGCGGAGCCAGCTGGCCGCATCTTGGCTCCGATGCCGGCTGGCTTCCGGCCTTCCGTGCTGAAGGCATTGCCGTCACACCCTTCCGCCCCGCCAATGGCCGCTTCCTTGTTCCGTGGACGGAGCATTTTGCCCGTCGCTGTGCCGGTGTGCCGCTGAAGAATGTGGCGCTGAGCCATGGCCCGCACAGGGTGCGGGGCGAGGTGATGATTTCCGCCGACGGCATTGAGGGCGGCGCCATCTATGCCCTGTCGCGCCATCTGCGCGATGACCCGGAAACACCGCTGATCCTTGACCTGAAGCCCGACCTCAGCGAGGCCGACGTGGCGGCACGCCTGACCCGCCCGCGCGGCAAACTTTCCACCAGCAATTACCTGCGCAAGGCGCTGGGCCTTTCGCCGGTGGCCGTGGCCCTGCTGCGCGAGGTGGGCAGGCCCCTGTCCGCCACCGCCATCAAGGCTGTTCCCATCACCATCACCGGACCCGCCGCCATCACCCGCGCCATCTCCTCGGCGGGCGGTGTGGCGTGGAGCGAGGTCGATGCGCAGTTCATGCTGCGGAAAAGGCCAGGCACCTTCATTGCCGGTGAAATGCTGGACTGGGAAGCGCCCACCGGCGGCTATCTGCTGCAGGCCGCCTTTGCCACCGGCCGTGCCGCCGCCCTGGGCCTGCTGGGCTTTCTGGCGCGCTGACCACCGCGTCATGCAGTTGTATCAGCCATGATCTCGCCCCAATGATCGCCTGAAACAGGCGCTCCGGGACGGCCCCTCGGAGTTCCATGATGCTGCGCCAGAGCGCGCTTGCCCTCGTTTCACTGGCTGCCGCCTTCAGCCTTGCCCGTGCCGATGTGCGCGGCCATTGCGAAGCCTATGCCACGGATTTTGCCGCCGCCTACGCCGCCGCCGGCGAGGTCCGCCAGCACAAATATGATATCGCCCTGGCCGGCTGCCTGGCTGATTATGATGGCGCATCAGTCGCGTCAGGCCCGCGCCCTGCCGGGACCAAAGGCGCCCCGGCGCCGGGCGCGGCCACCGCCAGGCCTGCCGCCGCCCCGGTGAAGCCTGCCGCCAGGGCTTCCGCATCAGAAAACAGCAACCCCGCACCAGCCAGACCCGCCGCCACCGGACCGGCGGTGCAGAACGGCCTCACCGTCGGCAGCGCGGAGTGGAAGGCCTATTGCGCCGCCAAATACACCTCCTTCAACCCGGCCAGGGGCACCTACACCAGCATGACCGGCAAGGAACGCCCCTGTCTGGTCACGCGCTCGCGGATTTACTAAGAGGCCTGGTTAACGGACCCATTCATGTGGCGTTCATTTCGCTTGTGCCAAGTGTGTTTCATCCCCTCCCGCCCGATGCTAGAATGAGCGCGGAAACGGGGGCCAACCAGTGGAGAGGAAGTTGATCATGAACAGGTTTTTCAAATTGCTCGCGGTGGCCTCGGTTGCCAGCATGACGCTGGTCACCATTCAGGTGCCCGCCGCCGAAGCCCGGGGTGTGTCCTACTGCAAGAGCTATGCCCGCAAGGAAGCCAACCGCCGCGCCGGTGCGCGTGATGTGGTGGGCGGTGCGGTTGGCGGCGCGGCGGCAGGTGCCCTCATCGGCGCCATCGTTGGCGGCCATCATGCTGTGGGCCGCGGCGCCCTCATCGGTGCCGGTGTCGGCGGCGTGTCGGGTGGTGTGGTCGGTTCCGACCGCTGGCACCGCATCTACAACGCTGCCTACGCGGACTGCCGCAGCTGGTAATCATCAGCGCACGGATCAATCGCGGGCCGGGGTCGTTCCCCGGCCCTTTGCTTTGCCACTGTCGCTTCAGCAGTCCATGGCCGAGCCGGCAAAGGCCTTCTTGCCGAAGTGATAGCCGAAGTCGCAGCTGTAGCTCTTGTCCGCGCCCATGATGCAGTGCAGGCCCTTGCCGTCCATCTTCTCCATGCCGCCGGTGCATTCCTCGCGGCGGGCCTTGCCCCTCATGCCGTTGTAGAGAAGTTTCGCCGCCTCGCCCTCGACGCTGAAACTCAGCACGCAGTCGGCCCCCCGGCCATCCTTGGCGCAGGTTTCGGCATCCAGATACACCGTGCCCTCCAGTTTGCTTTCCTGCGGGTCCTCGGCCAGCGCTGGCAGGCTCACGGCAGCAAGCACGGAAATGATCAACAATGGTCGCATGGCACCCTCCATTCCCTCCTCAGGTTAGATCAGCCGGAGAGAATCGCAACCGCTCCGGCATAAACAAAACCCCGGCCTTTCAGCCGGGGTTTCGCGTAAGTCGTGGTCGCAGCACTTAGCAGCTGTAATACATGTCGAATTCCACCGGGTGCGGCGTCATCCGGTAGCGGTCCTGCTCCTCCTGCTTCAGTTCGAGATAGCTCTCGATCTGGTCCTTGGAGAAGACATTGCCCTTGGTGAGGAAGTCGTGGTCGGCCGACAGGCTGTCGATGGCTTCCTGCAGCGAGCCGCACACGGTCGGCACCTTGGCCAGTTCCGCCGGCGGCAGGTCATAGAGGTTTTTGTCCATGGCCGGGCCGGGGTGGATCTTGTTGGTGATGCCGTCGAGACCCGCCATGACAATGGCCGAGAAGCACAGATAGGGGTTGGCGGTCGGATCGGGGAAGCGCACTTCAACGCGCTTGGCCTTGGGATTGTTGGTGAAGGGAATGCGGCACGAGGCCGAACGGTTGCGGCTGGAATAGGCCAGCAGCACCGGCGCTTCATAGCCCGGCACCAGACGCTTGTAGGAGTTGGTGGACGGGTTGGTGAAGGCGTTCAGCGCCTTGGCGTGCTTGATGACGCCGCCGATGAAGTAGAGGCACATTTCCGACAGGTCGGCATACTGGTTGCCGGCAAACTGCGGCTTGCCATCCTTCCAGATGGAGAAGTGGCAGTGCATGCCGGAACCGTTGTCGCCAAACACCGGCTTGGGCATGAAGGTGGCCGTCTTGCCATAGGCATGGGCCACATTGTGGATCACATACTTGTAGATCTGCATGTGGTCGGCGCACATGGTGAGCGGCTGGAAGCGGGTGCCAAGCTCATGCTGGGCGGAAGCCACCTCGTGGTGATGCTTCTCGACGACGAGGCCCATTTCACCCATCACCGACAGCATTTCCGAGCGCATGTCCTGGGCCGAGTCCATCGGGTTCACCGGGAAGTAGCCACCCTTGGTGCGCATGCGGTGGCCCATGTTGCCGGACTCATAGGCAGTGTCCGAATTGATCGGCAGTTCGGCCGAGTCGATCTTGAAGCCGGTGTTGTAGGGCGAGGTGGCGAAGCGCACGTCGTCGAAGATGAAGAATTCGGCTTCCGGACCGACGAAGATGGTGTCGCCCGCCTTGGCCGCCTTCACATAGGCTTCGGCGCGCTTGGCAATGCCGCGCGGATCGCGGCCATAGCCTTCGCCCGTGCCGGGATCGAGAATGTCGCAGAACACCGCCATGGTGCTCTGGGCATAGAAGGGGTCCATGTGCACCGAGGTTGCATCCGGCATCAGCACCATGTCGGACTCGTTGATGGCCTTCCAGCCGGAGATTGACGAGCCGTCAAACATCAGGCCCTCTTCCCAGGCGTCAGCACCCATCTGCGACACATCCATGGTCAGATGCTGCATCTTGCCGCGCGGATCGGTGAAGCGCAGATCGACGTATTTCACGTCCTTGTCCTTGAGCATCTTCAAGGCATTCTCGATTGCTTTGTCCTTTGCCATGGTGTCCCTCTGTTTGGCTGGTGTTTGCGGTTATGGCTTAGAGCGCGTCCGTGCCGGACTCGCCGGTGCGGATGCGAATGGCTTGCTCAACGGTGGAAATAAAGATCTTGCCGTCGCCGATACGGCCGGTGCGGGCGGCGTTCTGAATGGCTTCCACGGCGCGGTCCACAAGGTCGTCGGCAATGACGATCTCGATCTTCACCTTGGGCAGGAAGTCCACGACATATTCAGCGCCGCGGTAAAGTTCGGTGTGGCCCTTCTGGCGGCCAAAGCCCTTGGCCTCGGTCACGGTGATGCCGAGAAGCCCCACCTCCTGCAACGCCTCCTTCACCTCGTCGAGCTTGAACGGCTTGATGATGGCTTCAATCTTCTTCATGTCGGGGCCTCGCAGCGGTCTGTCGGGGTCGGATGGGGAAAGGGCAGGGTCAGGCCCGCCACTTTTCGTTAAGGCTCCGCAAGGCCTGTGCCAATTGGCAAATGGCGGAAAATCAACAACTTGCCGCACCGCCCCTTCGCACCGCAGCATAAGAATGCCTAAAAAATAAGCAAACCGCGCAATATCCGGGCAATCCTTTCCCGGAAGAGACGGCGCTGCCCTGTCCTAACGCTCTTCGGGTTTGCGCCCGCCAAGCCTTGCCACCAGCGCGGCATGGGCCGTCAGGTCTGCCGGGCGCAGCTTCGGCGCGGTCACGGCGGGATAATGGCCAAGGTCATTGCCGCCCTTCCAGTCCATGGCCGGGCGGATGGGGCGCCGCTCAAACCCGCCGCCGCAGTTCGGGCACACATTGCCCAGAACATGCTGTGCGCACGCCGCGCAATAGGTGCATTCAAACGAACAGATCATCGCGTCGGTGGCATGGGGCGGCAGCGCCTTGCCACAGTTTTCACACACCGGTCTCAGTTCAAGCATGGCTCACTCCTGTTCCTGCACTGTGCATAAACTCTGTGGCGGGCGGCGCACGGTCCGGTCTGTAACCCGTGTTGCAGACCACCCCGCATCTTTTCCGCGTTGCGAAACAGTGCCAGAGTCCGCGCCAGCAGAATCGCGAAGGAGACTTCCATGTCCGCCAGGAAAACGCCCGCCCGTAAAGCAAAGCCCGCCCGCAAACCGGCCAGGCCCGCCGTGAAGCACAGGATTGCCATGCTCACCGCCGGTGGCCTGGCACCCTGCCTGTCCACCGCCGTGGGCAACCTCATTCAGGAATATTCGCGCCTTCTGCCGGGGGCTGAAATCATCGGCTACCGCTCCGGCTACAAGGGCCTGCTGCTCGGCCAGTCCATCAAGGTCACACCGGCGGCGCGCCGCAAGGCCGCCATCCTCAGCCAGCATGGCGGCTCACCCCTTGGCAATTCGCGCATCAAGCTCACCAATGTGAAGGACTGCGTGAAGCGCGGCCTGGTGCAGGAAGGCCAGGACCCGCTGGCAGTGGCCGCCGCCCAGCTGGAAAAGGACGGCATCACCATTCTCCACACCATTGGTGGTGATGACACCAATACCAGTGCCGCCGATCTGGCCGCCTATCTGGCCAGACACGACTACAAGCTCACCGTGGTCGGCCTGCCCAAGACGGTGGACAATGACGTGGTGCCCATCAGGCAGACGCTGGGCGCGCTGACGGCGGCCGAGCAGGGTGCCATCTTCTTTGAAAACTGCATCAACGAGCAGTCCACCAACCCGCGCATGCTGCTGATCCACGAGGTGATGGGGCGCAACTGCGGCTGGCTCACGGCGGCCACGGCGGCGAAATATCGCCAGCGTCTGGGCCGCCAGCAATTCGTGCCCGAATTCAATCTCGGCCGGAACCTGCTGGATATTGACGCGGTCTATATTCCGGAACGCGCCATTGATCTGACGGCCGAGGCCGCCCGCCTGAAGAAAGTGATGGACGCGAAGGATTGCGTCACCATCTTCCTGTCGGAGGGGGCAGGCGTGGCCGACATCGTGGCCGAAATGCGCGCCCGCGGCGAAGAGCCGGAGAAGGACGCCTTCGGCCATGTGAAGATCGACAAGATCAATGTCGGTGACTGGTTTGCCAAGCGCTTCGCCGGCATGGTGGGGGCGGAAAAGGTGCTGGTGCAGAAGTCGGGCTATTTCGCCCGCTCGGCCCGCTCGAACAAGGAAGACCTCGCCCTCATCAAGACCATGGTGAAGCATGGCGTGAAGTCGGCCCTGAAGGGCGAAAGCGGCGTGGTGGGCCACGATGCCGAAAGGAAGGGGGCGCCGCTCGCCACCATTGCCTTCCCGCGCATCAAGGGGGGCCGCCCCTTCGACCCCGCAGTGAAATGGTATGGCGACATGCTGAAGGCCATCGGCCAGCCCATGGGGGCGGCCAAGACGGTGGAGCACTGACCGGTCCCGCATTCGCGGCACTGTCATCAAACTGTTGCACAGCCATGGCATAGGCGAAGCGCCGGGCGGTCCGTTCCGCCCCGGCGCAGTCATGTCCATGGAGTTCCTATGAGCAACGGCGTTCCCCCCGAAACCGCCCCCGTTTCCACCCCCACAGCTGAAACCGGCAAGCCCGAAAAGAAGAAGAACAGAAAGACCAGGAATGCCGCCGTGGCGGTGGAGAAAAACCATCAGGGCCGCATTGCCGGCCTGACCTTCTCCGGCACCGGCGCGGATATGCAGCTTGCCTTCCACCTCAGGGGCAGGAAGAACCGCGGCCTCACCTTCGTGCAGGCAAGCCGCAACGAGGCAGCCTTCACCGTCACGGCCCAGCTTCTTGCCGCCGCCGTGGCCTCGGGCGCCAAAATCCGTGTTGCCGCCGAAACCGGCCCCGGCGACACCCAGACCGTCACCAGCCTGACACTGGATCTGGCCTGACCCGCCCTCTGGCCCGCTGAATGGCGGCAACTGGCTCCGCCCGCGCTTCACTTCCGGGTGGCGGCGCAGGGGCCTTCCCGCCATAAGCGGTGCCATGGCCGCTGAAAACCGCGATACCAGAGAAGGCTACCTCTATGCCGGGGCCGCCTATTTCCTGTGGGGCTTCATGCCGCTCTACATGAAATGGTTGGCCCACATTCCCGCCTGGGAAGTGGTGCCCCACCGCACCCTGTGGTCCTTGCCCTTTGCCTTTGGCGTGGTCTGGTGGCAGGGCGGCATGGACACATTGCGTCGCGCTCTCACCAATCCGCGCCTCCTGGCCATGTCGCTTCTCACCGCCACGCTGGTGGCCATCAACTGGGGCGTCTATGTCTGGTCCATCGGCGCCTCGCGCGCGCTGGAGGCGGCCCTCGGCTATTACATCAACCCGCTGTTTTCCATCCTTCTGGCCGCGGCCTTCATCGGCGAAAGGCTGACCCGGCCGCAGCTCTTCGCCATTGTCCTGGCCGCCCTGGCCGTGGCGCTGCTCACCTGGGAGCAGGGCGGCCTGCCCTGGGTGTCACTGGTGCTGACAGTTACCTGGGGGCTCTACGCCTTCTTCAAGAAGACCCTGCCGGTGCCGCCCACCCAGGGCTTCCTCATGGAAATTCTCATCCTCACCGTGCCCGCCCTGGTCATGCTCGGCTGGTTTGAGAGCAAGGGCACCAGCCACTTCATCCACACCGGTGCGCATGACACGGTGCTGCTGCTGGGCACCGGCGCCCTCACCGCCATTCCGCTGATGTTCTATGCCAACGGTGCCAAGCTGCTGCGGCTGTCCACCATCGCGGTGATGCAATATTCGGTGCCCACCGCCAATTTCCTGTTTGCGGTGTTTGTTTTTCACGAACCCTTCGGCACCGCCAAGCTGGCCGCCTTCGCCCTCATCTGGACGGCGCTGGTCATCTACACCTGGACGCTCATCCGCCCCGCCAGGGGGTGAGTGAAAACACCTGCCTGCACGGAAGGTGGGGCGTGACCCCGCTTGGCGTCCGCGGCGCTATTTCTGCCGGTGATGGCGGCGGAAATAGTCCCACTCATCCACCCGGCGCCCATTGCGCAGCACGCAGATGCCGCGCTCATTGCCCGCTCTGTCCCTGACGATCACCACGCGCCCGCCCTGCTGCACGCAGAACACCGAGGCCGGATTGGCCAGCGCCCAGGCCTCACCCGTCCCGGCCAGCATCAAAAGGCCCGCTGCCAGCCCGGCCCGCTTCAGTTTCAGCATTTATCCCCCCAATGAATGGAACCGGTTACCGGAAGACGCGCAGATAATGGTTCTCGAAGGCCCGCTTCATCAGGTGAAACAACCGGCTCGACGGCAGCACCAGACTGTGCCTGAGGGTGCGATAGACCAGCATGCCCTTGTCCAGCGTATCAACGATGCAGATCAGTTCCGGCTTGAAGTCGTGGTCCGGTTCACGGCCCGCCAGCACCGCGGCCAGATTATGTGCCGCCGCCTTGGCCTGAAGATCCGCCTGATGGGCCTGCTTCGGCAGCCAGTCCGGCCCCGGATAGGATCCGGCATCACCGATCACCCACACCCGGTCCATGCCCTCCACCCGGCATTTGCCATCGGCCTTGATCATGCCGCCCGGCGACAGGGGCAGGCCCGCCGCCTCATACCAGGCAAGGCCCGTAAGGCCCGGCATGAACAGGATGAGATCGGCATCGAAGGCGCCGCCCTCCGTCACCACCTTGCGCTCCTCGAAGCGCACCATCTTGTGGCCGAGATGGGTGTCGATGCCCAAGCCCTTCATTTTCGCCAGCAGCCCGTCCACCGCCTTCGGCCCCAGCCGCGCGCCGGGCTTTTCCGCCGGGCTGAAGAACACCAGCCGGAACTGGTCGCGCCGGCCCTGGCGGCGCAGCAGCGCATCAATGATGAACAGATATTCAAACATCGGCCCGCCACGCATGGCGCCCTGTTCATGGGGGTTGCTGGCAAAGCCAACGGCAATGGTGCCGCCGGTCATGGCCTTCAGGCGCGCGGCAATCCGGTCGGCCACCGCCAGCCCCTCACAGGGCACCAGCGCGTGCTCAATGCCCGGCAGCTTGCGGATGAAACGCGCCCCCGAGGCTATGACCAGATGATCGGTCTCAACTTCACCCGCCGTGGTCATGACCCGGCGGCCGCCATCGGCCAGGCCGGTCAAGTCAGCCTTGATGAAGCGCACCTGATATTTGCTGAAGTAATGGGACAGCGGAATGCGCAGCCTGTCCGACTGCCGGAGCCCGGCGGGAATCCAGATGCTGCTCGGCAGATAGTGCAGTTCGTCCCGTGGCGAAATCACGGTGATCTCTGCCGCCACGCGCTTCCGGCGCAGGCCCCGGATCATGGTGAGCGCGGCAAATCCGGACCCGATGATGGCAATGCGCTGGCCGGTCTGTGCTGTCATGGTTTGCTCCGCTGTCTGGATCGGCCGCAACGGTGGCCGTGTCCGGTGATGGTCCGGGGTCTATAGGGTGATTGTGTGACGGCAGGCAACCTCAAGTCGGCGCTCCCGCTCCACAGGCCCGCGGCGCTGCGCTAGGCTGGCAAGGATGATTCCTTGCGCGGGCCCCAGGCGGGCCGGGGAGTGCTGCATGTTTCCGGGCCGTGAACTCCTGACCCCTGCGCAAATGGCGGGCGTGGACCGCTCCTGCGGTGTTCCCTCCCTCACCCTCATGGAAAATGCCGGCCAGGCGGCAGCCCGCATCATCGCCGCCCGCTTTTCGCCCCGGCCTGTTTCGGTTGTCTGCGGCCCCGGCAACAATGGCGGCGACGGGCTGGTCATCGCCCGCCTGCTGCATGGCCAGGGCTGGCCGGTGCGGGTGTTTCTGTGGGGTGAGGCCCATTGCTTCGCGCCCGATGCCGAGGCCAATGCCAAGCGCCTGCCCGTTGCCCTTGAGCCGCTGCCGGAGGTGATCCCCGGCGACCTCATCATCGACGCTGTGCTGGGGGCGGGCCTGTCGCGCGACTTTCCCGCCGATCTGGCGGGCCGCATCACCACCGCGGGTCATCCCGTCATCGCCATCGACGTGCCGTCGGGCCTCGACGGCGCCACCGGCCGGGTGCGGGGCAGCGCCGGTGCGGCGGCGCTCACCATCACCTTTGCCCGCAAAAAGCCGGGCCATCTGCTGCTGCCGGGGCGTGCGCTGTGCGGTGAGGTGGTGGTGGCCGACATCGGCATTCCTCACGCGGCCATTCAGGCTGCCGGGGCCAGCCTGTGGGAGAACGGACCACCGGCCGATGAGCCGCTGCCCGCCGACACCCACAAATACAAGCGTGGTGCCGTCATGGTCTGGTCGGGCGGGCCGCTGTCCACCGGTGCGGCGCGGCTGGCCGCCCAGGCGGCGCTGCGCGGCGGGGCAGGGCTTGTCACCCTGGCGGGGCCGCATCAGGCGCTCGCCGTCCATGCCGCGCAGGTCACCGCCATCATGCTCGCGGAGGCGTCAACACCCCTCGAAATGGTGCGGGAGATGAGGCGCAAACGCATCACCTGCGCGGTGCTGGGGCCGGGGGCGGGGGTGGGCCCGCAAACCGCTGCTCTGGTGGAGGCAGTGCTCGATTCGGCCCCTGCCGTGGTTCTCGACGCCGATGCCCTCAGCAGCTTTGAACACCGCCTCGATGTGCTGGCAGGCTTCATTGCCGAGCGCCCCGAAAGACCCGTGGTGCTGACCCCGCATGAGGGGGAATTCAAGCGCCTGTTCAAGGGCTTGCTGGAAAGCGCGGATTCAAAGTATGAAGCGGCGCGCAGGGCCGCTGCCGCAACGGGTGCGCATGTCGTGCTGAAGGGGGCCGACACCGTCATTGCCGCCCCCGATGGCCGCGCCGTCATTTCCGCCAACGCCCCGGCGAAACTGGCCACAGCCGGTTCCGGCGATGTTCTGGCGGGCCTCATCGCGGCCCATACTGCCGCGCCGCACCATCATGAAAATGACAATATATTCAAACAGATATGCGCCGCCGTCTGGCGCCACGGAGAGGCCGCATCCAAATTTATTCCGCAGACGCTAACAAGCGAGGATTTACTTGCTATAATTGCCCCATGATGCCGAAACCCTCGCCGCTTCCGCCTGAAACCATTCTGGAGCGCATCCGCTTCACCGCCGAAGAATTCCAGCGCCGCCGCCCGGACTTCAAGGTCAAGCCCTTTGCCTCCTTTGCCCGCTTCATGGCCACGGCGAAGAACGCCCGGCCCGAACCCTTCCCCGGCCGCTTCGTGCTCGACATCACCTCCACCGTTTCGGTGGATCAGCCCACGGCGGTGCAGCGGGTGGAACTGGAACTGGCCCGCGCCTTCGCCGCCCTGGCCCATGAGCAGAATTTCGGCCTGTCCTTCGTGGCCTACCGTGACGGCCATTTCGTGCCCTACATCATGGAGGACGATCAGGTCATGGTGAAGCCCTTCGGCTTCACCGTGCAGGAGGGTGATTTCCAGTTTCGTCCCGGCGATGCCTTTCTCATCGTCGAGATGCTGAGCGGCGACACCGAGGGCTTTCTCAACGCCGTTGTTGATGCGCGCAAGGCCGGCGCCGTCATCAATCTGATGATCTATGATCTGGTGCCGCTCACCCATCCGCACTGGGTGGCCGAGGAATTTTCGCTCCGCGCCTATTCCGCCTTCACCGCCATGCTGCGCATTTCCCACCGCCTCATTGCCGTGTCGCAGAAGGTGGCCGAGGATGTGGCCTGCTATCTCGACATCACCACCATGCGCGATGCGGAAACCGTCTGGCCGCTGCCGGTGGCCCATTTCCGCCTTGGCTGTGATGCGCTGCTGCGCCACCGCAAGCCCGGCACGGCGGTGAGCTTTCCGGCGGGGCCTGACGTTCTCCTGGCGGCGGGCACCTTCAAGACCCGCAAGGGTCTGCTGCCGCTGCTTGAGGCCATGGACAGGCTCTGGGCCGAGGGCAATCAGACCAGGCTGGTGCTGGTTGGCCGCGATTACCTGACCAACCGCACCCGCACCCAGATGAAGACCCACCCGGAACTGGGCAAGCGCCTGTTCCTGGCGGGCTATTCGGCCGATGCCGAACTGGCCGAGGCGCTGACCCAGGTATCGGCCATGGTCATCCCGGCCTTTGATGACGGTTTTGGCCTGCCGCTGGTGGAGGCGGCCGCCCTGGGCTGTCCGGTGGTGGCGCGCGACGTGCCGATCTACCGTGAAACCTCGGGCGGCGATGCCTTCTTCTTCCCCGATGCGGGGCCCGCCGAAATGGCGGAGAAACTCAGGGAATTTCTGGCTCTGCCGCGCAAGAAGCAGTTGAAATTCGTGCCCAGGGCCAGCCTCGCCACCTGGCGCCAGTCGGCCCAGATCATGCAGGCCATCCTCCTGTCTTCGGCCATGGCCTTCACCGTTGATGTGGGGGTGAACGCCAGCCTGCGCCTGCTGGTGCCGCCGGTGGCCAAAAAGCCGGCCTGACCGGCCCACCTTTCGGGCTGGCATCGGGCAGAACCCTCTGCTATAGCGCGGCCATTGCAACGGCCCCGGCCTGGCAGGCGTCTGGCGGGCGTGGTGAAATTGGCAGACACGCAGGATTTAGGTTCCTGTGGGGAAACCCGTGGGGGTTCAAGTCCCTCCGCCCGCACCATGCTCCGGCCCGTCCCCGGGGGAATCTAAGAAAGAACGAGCAGGAACATGCAGGTTACCGAGACCCACAACGCCGGTTTGAAGCGCGAATACAAGGTGGTGGTGTCCGCCGCCGATCTGGCCAAGGAACTGGACGCCCGCCTGAAGGACATGGCCGGCCGCGCCAACATCAAGGGCTTCCGCCCCGGCAAGGTGCCGGTGCCGCACATCAAGCGCATCTATGGCAAGGCCCTGATGGGCGAGGTGGTGCAGAAGGCCATTGACGACCAGGCCAAGCAGGTTCTGGCCGACCACAAGCTGAAACCCGCCTATCAGCCGGAAATCACCCTGCCGCAGGAAGAAGCGGAAGTGAATGCCATCATGGATGGCAAGAGCGATCTGTCCTTCGCCATGGCGCTGGAGGTTCTGCCGGACTTCGACGTGAAGCCCTATGACGGTCTGACGCTGACCCGCCACGTGGTGGAAATTTCCGATGCCGAGGTCAAGGACGGCCTCGACCGCCTGTCCGGCCAGTACAAGGATTGGGACACGAAGAAGGACGGCGCCAAGGCCGCCAAGGGCGACCGCGTTACCCTGTCCTTCGTCGGCACCATTGACGGCAAGGCCTTTGACGGCGGCACCGCCGAAGACGTGCCGCTGGAGCTTGGCTCCAACCAGTTCATTCCCGGTTTTGAAGACCAGCTGGTGGGTGTGAAGGTGGGTGACGAGAAGGACGTGAAGGTGTCCTTCCCGGCCGAATATGGCGTGGCCGAGCTGGCGGGCAAGCCCGCCGTCTTCGCCGTCAAGGTCAAGGGCATCGACGCGCCCAAGGCCACCGACATGAACGACGACTTTGCCAAGAAGCTGGGCTTCGAGGATCTGGGCAAGCTCAAGGATTTCTTCAAGGACCGTCTGGGCGACGAGCTGAAGAACATGTCGGCCATGAAGCTGAAGCGCGACGTGCTGGACGCCATGGACAAGGACTATGCCTTCGGCCTGCCGGAAAAGCTGGTGGACGCCGAATTCAACGGCATCTGGAACGCGCTGCTCCATGAAATGGGCAAGGCGGGCAAGAGCTTCGCCGATGAGGACACCACCGAGGACGAAGCCAAGGCCGAATACCGCGCCATTGCCGAACGCCGTGTGCGCCTTGGTCTGGTGCTGGGCACCATCGGTGAGAAGGAAGGCATTCAGGTAACCGACCAGGAGCTGCAGAACGCGCTCATGGGCCGCGCCCGCCAGTTCCCCGGCCAGGAAAAGCAGGTGTTCGACTATTACCGCAAGAACCCCGGCGCGCTCATCGAGCTGCGCGGCCCCATCTTTGAACAGAAGGTGGTGGACCTGCTGGTGTCCAAGGCCAAGGTGACCGACAAGACCGTCTCCCGTGAGGAGCTTCAGGCCATGGTGCAGGAAGACGAGGACGGCGACAGCGAGGCCGAAAAGCCGAAGAAGAAGGCCGCCAAGAAGAAGAAGGATTGATCCTCCGGCCATCCGGCGGAACGGGATCAGGGCGGCCTTCGGGCCGCCCTTTTTGCTGGCGGGGCGGGCGGCAGCGGACTCAAATTCTCAAACAGACCCCATAAGCCATTGATTTCACTGTATCGGCCCAGAAAACGATATATCGAAAATATTTTGAGCGCCCCCTTGTAATAAGATATATCGTTACAAAGATATGTCGTGTTGATGCCAAGGAGGTTACCCATGTCAACCACGACCTACGACACTGCTGATTTTTCCCAGTCCCCCGGCGAAGGCCCCCGCGGTCAGGGACGCCACCGCCACCGCCATCATCGCGGCGGCCGCTGCGGCTGTGGCCCCCAGGGCTGGCGCCGCGCCGCTGAAGCCGGCCCCGACGGCACGGGCCCGGGCCCGGCCGAGGGCAGTTTCCGCCGCGGCTTTGGCCCCGGCTATGGGGCCATGGCGGGCGGTCTGCACCGCAGCGACTTCTGGCCCTTCCCGGTGAAGGCGCTGGCGGTTCTTGCCGGCTTCGCCATCTTCCCGCCGCTTGGGCTGGCCGGTCTCGCCTGGTTCATCTGGCGCGCCAAAAACCGCCACTGGGACTGGGCGCCGGGCGCCTACTATGAACGCGGCAGCCATTATGAGCGCGGCAGCCATGACGACCCCGCCGGGTCCGGCACCGGCAACGCCGCCTTTGAAGAGCGCCGCCGCCAGGTTCTCGACCAGATCGAGGCCGAGCGCCGCAAGCTCGACGAGGAGGCAAAGGCCTTTGCCGAATTCCGCGCCCGGGAACGGCGCAACCGCGACCAGGAAGCCTATGACCGCTACAGGGCCGACCTGGCCAAGGGCGATGAAACGCCCTCCGCCTGATGCCACGGGCGCCGGGAGTTGTTCCCGGCGCCAGCCCATTTTGACTTTGACCGGGCGAGGCCATAGCTTCGCCCTCTGAGGTTTGATGATGTCTCCCTTCCACAAGCGCCGGGGTTTTGGTCCGCCGGCCGGCGGCGATGGCTGCGGCCCCTTTGGCTGGGGGCCGCCGCCCTTCATGCGTGGCCGCCGCAACCGCCTGTTCGATTCCGGTGCGCTGCGGCTGCTGGTGCTCGGCCTCATCGCCGAAGCCCCGCGCCATGGCTATGACATCATCAGGGGCCTGAAGGAGCGCTTTCAGGGCGCCTATGCGCCAAGCCCCGGCTCCATCTATCCCATTCTCGCCCTGCTGGAGGAGGCAGGCCTGGTCACCGGCACGGAGGAGGGGGGAAAGCGCCTCTACGCCATCACCGCGCCGGGCCTGGACTATCTCTCGGACCATGCCGCCGACCTCGCCCGGCTCAATGCAAGGCTGGACGAGGCGGCCCGCGCCATGGACACGGGCGATCTGGGTGAGGTGGTCACGGCCTTCCGTCAGGCGCTGTTTTCCAGGCTGCGGCCGGGCGGCCTGTCGCCGGAGCAGCGCGACGGCCTGGCCGACATCCTTGCCCGCGCCCGGAAGGATATTGAAAACCTATGATCCGGTTCGGGTCTTCCCGAACCGCCGCCCGTCACCTATCTATGGCGGGACAATTCGAGTGATTCATCATTTTGGGGACCACCATGCGCGATCCGATTGCACAGCCCACCACCGGCGCCTTCTGGCCGTCGGTCATCCAGCAGGAAGCCCGCGGCGAACGCGTCTTCGACCTGCCGTCGCGGCTGCTGCGCGAGCGCATCATCTTCATCACCGGCCCCATTGATGACACGGTGGCCAGTTCGGTGTGCATGCAGCTTCTGTTCCTTGAGGCCGAAAACCCCAAGAAGGAAATCGCCATGTATATCAACTCGCCGGGCGGCATCGTCACGGCGGGCCTGTCCATCTATGACACCATGCAGTTCGTGCGCCCGGCCATTTCCACCATCGTCATGGGCCAGGCGGCCTCCATGGGCTCGCTTCTGCTCTGCGCCGGCGAGAAGGGCTCGCGCTTTGCGCTGCCCCACGCCTCGGTCATGGTCCATCAGCCCTCCGGCGGCTTCCAGGGCCAGGTGACCGACATCATGATTCACGCCCGCAACGTGGAAAACCTGAAGAAGCGGCTCAATGAAATCTACGTGAGGCACACCGGCCGCAGCTATGAAGAGATTGAGGATGCGCTGGAACGCGATAATTTCATGACGGCCGAACAGGCCCGCGATTTCGGCCTCATCGACAGCATACTGGACAAACGTCCGGTTGCCGACGATGGCAAGTAAGCTGGTCCGGGGGTTAACTTCGGGCCAGGCGGGGAGGGGGCTGGCAAGGTTTGATTAACCAAGGCTGGGCATCCTCGCGGATGAGTCGGTTTTTGGCTGTTGTTTTGAGCTATCAGCCGGGCCATGGGGCAAGGTTCGGCGGTTTGGCGGAAGCGGCAAGAAGGCCGCGATCCCGCATAGTGAGGAGAATACATGAGCAAGGCTGCTGGTGGCGATTCCAAGAACACGCTGTACTGCTCCTTCTGCGGCAAGAGCCAGCACGAGGTCAGGAAGCTCATCGCCGGCCCCACGGTTTTCATCTGCGATGAATGCGTTGAACTGTGCATGGACATCATCCGCGAGGAGAACAAGTCGTCGCTGGTGAAGTCCAAGGACGGTGTGCCGACCCCGCATGAGATCCGCAAGGTTCTCGACGATTATGTCATCGACCAGGACTACGCCAAGAAGGTTCTCTCGGTCGCCGTCCACAATCACTACAAGCGCCTGAACCACGCCCAGAAGAACAATGATGTGGAACTGGCCAAGTCCAACATTCTGCTGGTCGGCCCCACCGGCTCCGGCAAGACCCTGCTGGCCCAGACGCTGGCCCGCATTCTCGATGTGCCCTTCACCATGGCCGACGCCACCACGCTGACCGAGGCGGGCTATGTCGGCGAGGACGTGGAGAATATCATTCTCAAGCTGCTGCAGGCGGCCGACTACAATGTCGAGCGCGCCCAGCGCGGCATTGTCTACATCGACGAGGTCGACAAGATCAGCCGCAAGTCCGACAACCCATCCATCACCCGCGACGTGTCGGGCGAGGGCGTGCAGCAGGCGCTGCTGAAGATCATGGAAGGCACGGTGGCCAGCGTTCCGCCCCAGGGCGGCCGCAAGCATCCCCAGCAGGAATTCCTGCAGGTGGACACCACCAACATCCTGTTCATCTGCGGCGGTGCCTTTGCCGGTCTGGAACGCATCATCGCCCAACGTGGCAAGGGCTCCGGCATCGGCTTTGCAGCGCAGGTGAAATCGCCCGACGACCGCCGCACCGGCGCGCTGCTGCGTGAACTGGAGCCGGAGGACCTGCTGAAATTCGGCCTGATCCCGGAATTCGTCGGCCGTCTGCCGGTTATCGCCACGCTGGAAGACCTGGATGAGAACGCGCTGGTGCAGATTCTCACCGTGCCGAAGAACGCCCTCATCAAGCAGTATCAGCGCCTGTTCGAAATGGAGGGCGTGAAGCTGGTGTTCCCGGATGAGGCGCTGCGCTCCATTGCCCGCCGCGCCATCGAGCGCAAGACCGGTGCCCGCGGCCTGCGCTCCATCATGGAATCCATCCTGCTCGAAACCATGTTTGACCTGCCGGCCATGGCCGGTGTGGAAGAAGTGGTGATCTCGCGCGAGGTGGTGGATGGCGACGCCAAGCCGCTGCTGATCTATGCCGACCGTGACAAGGGTGCCAAGGCCCAGCCGGCTTCGGCATAAACCGTTATCGGAAGGGGGAGTTGAAATTCTTAACAGCCCCCTCCACATTCCGTAACGAAGCAAGATACGCGAACTGAGTCCGGCTGGATTCAGTTCCGCGTCAGTGAGGAATGCGAATGACCAGCAAGACCATGAAGGCCAAGATCGAAGCCGGTCCGGTGGAACGTCTCCCCGTGCTGCCGCTGCGCGACATTGTGGTGTTTCCCCACATGATCGTGCCGCTCTTCGTCGGCCGTGAGAAGTCCATCCGGGCGCTTGAGGAAGTGATGCGTGACAACAAGCGCATTCTGCTCGTGGCCCAGAAAAATCCGGGCGATGACGATCCCGCCCCCGAAGCCATTTACGACACCGGCACGGTGGCCAATGTGCTTCAGCTTCTGAAGCTGCCGGACGGCACTGTGAAGGTGCTGGTGGAGGGCACGGCCCGCGCCCATGTCAACAGCTTCACCCTGCGCACTGACCTCTATGAGGCGGAACTGGTGGTCATTGCCGATGACCTGGGCGAGGCCCAGGAAACCGAGGCCCTGGCCCGCACCGCCGTGTCGCAGTTTGAAAGCTATGTGAAGCTGAACAAGAAGGTGCCGCAGGAAGTGCTGGCCTCGCTCGGCCAGATCACCGACTACGCCAAGCTGTCCGACACCATTGCCGCCAACCTGGCCATCAAGATCACCGAGAAGCAGGAGCTTCTTGAGATGGATCAGGTGCAGCAGCGTCTGGAGAAGGTGTTTTCCCTCATGGAGGGCGAAATTTCCGTTCTCCAGGTGGAGAAGCGCATCCGCAGCCGCGTCAAGCGCCAGATGGAGAAGACCCAGCGCGAGTACTATCTGAATGAGCAGATGAAGGCCATTCAGAAGGAGCTGGGCGACGGCGAGGAGAAGGACGAGGCCGCCGAGCTTGAGGCGCGCATCGAAAAGACCAAGCTGTCCAAGGAAGCGCGCGAGCGCGCCATGGCGGAACTGAAGAAGCTGAAGCAGATGAGCCCCATGTCGGCGGAAGCCACCGTGGTGCGCAACTATCTCGACTGGCTGCTGTCCATTCCGTGGGGCGTCAAGAGCAAGGTCAAGACCGACCTGAAATTTGCCCAGGGCGTGCTTGACCACGATCACTTCGGCCTCGACAAGGTGAAGGACCGCATCGTCGAATATCTCGCCGTGCAGGGCCGCACCAACAAGATGCGCGGCCCCATTCTGTGCCTCGTCGGTCCCCCCGGCGTGGGCAAGACCTCGCTGGGCAAATCCATTGCCCGGGCCACCGGCCGTGAATTCATCCGCATGTCGCTGGGCGGCGTGCGCGACGAGGCTGAAATCCGCGGCCACCGCCGGACCTACATCGGCTCCATGCCAGGCAAGGTCATTCAGTCCATGAAGAAGGCGAAGAAGACCAATCCGCTCTTCCTTCTGGATGAGATCGACAAGATGGGCATGGATTTCCGGGGCGACCCCTCGGCAGCCCTGCTGGAGGTCCTGGACCCGGAACAGAACTCCACCTTCATGGATCACTACCTTGAGGTGGAATATGACCTGTCCAATGTCATGTTCGTCACCACCTCGAACACGCTCAACATTCCGCCCGCTCTGCTCGACCGCATGGAGATCATCCGCATCGCCGGCTACACCGAGCAGGAAAAGGCCGAGATTGCCAAGCGCCATCTCATTCCCAAGGCCATGGAAAGCCACGGCCTCGACAAGAAGGAATTCGAGATCGGTGAAGACGCCATCTATGACGTGATCCGCCGCTACACCCGCGAGGCGGGGGTGCGCTCGCTCGAACGCGAGATCAACACCCTGTCGCGCAAGGCGGTGAAGGATCTGATCCTCAAGAAAAAGAAGAAGATCAAGGTTTCGCCGCAGATCGTGGAAGACTTTCTGGGCGTGCCCAAGTTCCGCCACGGCATGGCCGAGCAGGAAGATCAGGTGGGCGTGGTCACCGGCCTCGCCTGGACCGAGGTGGGCGGCGAACTGCTGACCATCGAAGCCCTGATGATGCCCGGCAAGGGCAAGATGACGGTCACCGGCAACCTGCGCGACGTGATGAAGGAGTCGATTTCGGCGGCCTCGTCCTATGTGCGCAGCCGTGCCCCCTCCATCGGCGTCAAGCCGCCCGTCTTCGACAAGCGCGATATTCACGTGCACGTGCCGGAGGGCGCCACGCCCAAGGACGGTCCGTCGGCGGGCATCGCCATGGTGACGGCCATCGTCTCGGTGCTGACCGGCATTCCCGTCCACAAGGATGTGGCCATGACCGGCGAGATCACCCTGCGCGGCCGGGTGCTGCCCATCGGCGGCCTGAAGGAAAAGCTTCTGGCGGCCCACCGTGGCGGCATCAAGAAGGTGCTGATCCCCGAGGAGAACGTGAAGGACCTGGCCGAAATTCCGGACAATGTGAAGTCCGGTCTGGAACTGGTGCCGGTGTCGCACGCCGATGAGGTGCTGAAACACGCTCTCACCCGCAAGCCCGAGCCCATTGTCTGGGACGAGGAGGCGGAGGAAGCGGCAGAGGCCGCCCGCGCCGCCGCCGCCAAGCGGGGCGAGGGCGCCACCGCCCACTGAGCGGACGGAAAGCGAGTTGCCAAAGGCCGCAGGGGGAGACCCTCGCGGCCTTCATTTTTTGAGTCGCAACGCCTTGCCAGCGGGGGGTGAATCACCGTCATCTGGGGCCACAGCGCAAGGCCAGAGCCAGGGCGCGCGAGGCCAAGGCCCCGCGAGGAAGGCGAAGCTGATCCGGGGCACGTTGCCGTTTGGAACGCTGGGGTTTGTGGCGTGGTCCGGCGCGGTGTGCCGGACAGCAAGCAAACGGCATCGACGGAGGAGCCATCGCCTAAGCGCTAGTCCCGGTTTCAGAAGACATCAGCCCCGCACGCCCTCAGAAACCGTGCGGGGCATTTTCTTGCAGGCGGGAAGGGCGTGAAACTTGCGGGGGCCGCGCCCGGCGGCTATGACCAATGCCACGCACGGGGCGAATACGGCCCGGAACCTCGTCGCAGGGGGGCGATTAGCTCAGTTGGTAGAGCGCTTCGTTTACACCGAAGATGTCGGGAGTTCGAGTCTCTCATCGCCCACCATGCCACCCTCATGACCACGCCCGCCTCACTTGCTGCCGCCCTTGCCGCCATCCTTGGCGAGGGGTCGGCGCGTGGCCCCTCAGGCGCCATGACCCAGGACTATGCCGCCGGTGAAACCTCGGCGGCGGTCAATCTCTCCGCCTATCTCACCACCCGCATGCCCGCCACCCATGCGGCGGTGGCCCGCGCGCTGGACGAGGCGCTTGCCGCACTCCCCGGCTTCTTGCCCGCTTCGCTGCTGGACGCGGGTTGCGGGCCGGGCACGGCGAGTTGGGCGGCGGCGGCGCGCTTCACCAGTCTTGCCGCCATCACCCAACTGGACAATGACCCGCGCTTTCTTGACGTGGCGCGCGAACTGGCGGCCGCAAGTGACTCTGCCGCCTTGCGAAACGCCACCCGGATCAAGGCCGACCTGCGCCACCTGCCGGAGCTGCAGGCCGACCTCACCATCGCCGCCTACACCCTGGCCGAACTGCCCGAGGCCGAGGCTGCCGCCATTGCCGCCGCCCTGTGGGCGCGCACCACCACCCTGCTGCTCATTGTGGAACCGGGCACGCCGCGCGGCTTTGCCCGGCTGCGCGAAGCCCGCCAGCGCCTGATCGCCGACGGGGCCTTCATCGCCGCCCCCTGCGGCCACGAGGTGCCGTGCCCCATCACTGGCAGCGACTGGTGCCACTTCAAGGCGCGCCTGGCCCGCAGCCGCGCCCACATGCACGCCAAGGGCGCCACCGTGCCCTTCGAGGACGAGCCCTATGGCTATCTGGCCGCCGCCCGGATCAGACCCGTGCCGGCTGGCCTGCGCATTCTCACCCCGCCGCGCCACAGCAAACCCGCCATCACCCTGGACCTGTGCGCCCCCCGGGGCCGCGCCGCGCTCCGCATTGCCAGCCGCGACCGTGACCCCTACAAACGGGCAAAGAAGGCCCAGTGGGGCAGCGTCTGGAGCGGTGAAACAGCATGACACTCGACAACCTCAAACAGCAGGGGGAAGTGGCCCTGGCCACCCTCATGGGCTGGCTCGCCTCGCCCACCTTCTATGCCCAGGTCATCGCCCTGGTGGCGGCGGGCCTGTTGGCGCGCCTTCTCGCCCCCATGCTGTTGCGCCCCTATGACGCCTTTGCCGGCCAGCCGGATGATGGGCTGGCCGCCGGCTTCAGGGGCAGGGCGCAGACCTATCTTCGCGCCCTGCGGCCGCTGGTGCCGCCCGCCCTGCTGGTGCTCATGCTGGGGGCTGCGGTGGCGGTGGCCGACAGCGCGGTGAAGGCCTCATGGCTCATCCGCCTCGCCCAGAGCGCGGCACTGGTCTATCTTCTCTACACCGCCATCAACCGCTTCCTCACCCATCCCGTGCTCAACGCGGCCGCCCGCTGGCTCGGCCTGCCGATCGCGGCGCTGGCGGTGTTCGGCTATTTCGGGGCCTTCACCAGCTGGCTGGATTCGGTGGCCTTTGCGGCGGGCAACATCAGGATATCGGCGCTGGCCCTGTCCAAGGCGGCCCTGTTCGGCGGGCTGCTGTTCTGGCTGGGGCGGGCGTCGTCGCACGCCGGTCAGCAGGCCATCCGCAAGCAGGAGGCGGTGGACATCCAGACCCGCGAACTGGCGGCCAAGGCGCTCGACATCGGCATTTTCGCCATCGCCGGTTTTCTGCTGCTCAACATTCTCGGGCTTGATCTCACGGCCCTGGCGGTGTTTGGCGGGGCGCTCGGCGTCGGCCTGGGTTTCGGCCTGCAGCAGATCGCCTCCAATTTCATTTCCGGCATCATCATCCTGCTCGAACGCTCGCTGAAGGTGGGCGACTACATCGAGATGGAAGACGGCAAGGCGGGCATTCTGCGCGAGATCAACATGCGCTCATCGGCGCTCGCCACCTTTGACGGCAAGGACATCATGGTGCCGAACGAAAAGTTCATCACCGAGAAATTCGTCAACTGGACCAAGACCGACCCGCAGCAGCGTTATGAAGTGCCCTTCTCGGTGAGCTATGACACCGACATCAACCGTGTGCCCGCCATCATCCAGAAGGCGGTGGCCTCGCACCCCCGGGTGCTGAATGAGCCGGAGAAGCCGGATTGCGAATTGCGCAGCTTTGGCGAAAGCGGCATCAATTTCGCGGTCGAGTTCTGGGTCGAAGGCATTGACGACGGCAAGAACAAGTTTTCCTCCGATGTCCACTTCCTGATCTGGAATGCCCTGAAGAAGGAGGGCATCGCCATGCCCTATCCGCACCGCGTGGTGCATATCGTGAACCCCGCGGCGGCGGCCCCCAAAGCCGGAAAGGCAGGCAAGGCATGACCCGCAAGCGCATATCCTCCGGCTCGCCCTTCGAGGCCGACATGGCCTATTCCCGCGCCGTGGTGGCGGGTGAGTGGTGCTTTGTCTCTGGCACCACCGGCTTCAACTATGACAGCATGACCATCAGCGCCGATGTGGCCGAACAGGCCGCCCAGACCTTCCGCAACATTGACAAGGCGCTGGCCCAGGCGGGCTTTGCCCTGGCCGACATTGTCCGCGTCCATTACATCCTGCCCGATGCGGCCGACTTTCCCGCCTGCTGGCCGGTCATGCGCCAGGTTCTGGGCGACATCCGCCCCGCCGCCACCATGATTGCCGCGGGGCTGGCCGACCCGCGCATGAAGATCGAGATTGAAGTGACGGCGAAAAAGTCCGCCTGAAACAGACGAAGGGCGGAACCGTGACCGGCTCCGCCCCCGTTTTCTCAGTTTCCTGTCCTGTGCCGGACCATTTCGGCACGGGGGCTGCTGGCCAGAGGACCGCGCCCGGAAACCCCTCCCCAGACCTGGGTCACTGTCAGTGCAATGACGGGTCTTGTTCTTATTGCCCTCACGCTAGACTCAAACAGGTGCCATTGCCAAGCGGAATCTGCCGGATTTTGGCCATGGTCCGGGGGCAAGCCGCGGCTTGCCTTGGCCGGGCGAAAGCTTAAAAGGCTGGCCAGACGGAGAGTTGAGGATTCCCATGCGCCTTTCGCAGTATTTCATGCCCATCCTGCGCGATGACCCCAAGGAAGCGGAAATCGTTTCCCATAAACTCATGTTGCGCTGCGGCATGATCCGCCAGGAGGCGGCCGGCTGCTACAGCTGGCTCCCCCTCGGGTTTCGGGTGCTGAAAAAAATCGAGCAGATCGTGCGCGAGGAGCAGAACCGGGCCGGTGCCATTGAAGTGCTGATGCCCACCATCCAGCCCGCCGACCTGTGGCGCAAGTCTGGCCGCTATGACGCCTATGGCAAGGAGATGCTGCGCATCAAGGACCGCCATGACCGCGACATGCTGTTTGGCCCCACCAATGAGGAAATGATCACCGACATTTTCCGCCAGGGGGTGAAGAGCTACAAGGACCTGCCGCGCAATCTCTATCACATCCAGTGGAAGTTCCGCGACGAGGTGCGCCCGCGCTTCGGCGTCATGCGCGGCCGCGAATTCCTGATGAAGGATGCCTATTCCTTCGACCTGACCCGCGAGGCCGGCCAGCACAGCTATAACAAGATGTTTGTGAGCTATCTGAAGACCTTCGCCCGCATGGGGCTGAAGGCGGTGCCCATGCGCGCCGAAACCGGCCCCATCGGCGGCAAGGACAGCCACGAATTCCTGATCCTGGCCGAAACCGGTGAATCGGGCGTGTTCTTCGACCGCGCCTTCCTCGACATGGACTGGACCGCCTTCGACATCGACTATGATGATGTTGGCGCGGTGGCCAGAGTGGTGGAGGACTTCACCTCGAAATATGCCGCCACCGACGAAAAGCATGATGCAGCGGAATTTGACAGGCGCGTGCCGGAAGCGGCCCGCGTGACAGGGCGCGGCATTGAAGTAGGCCACATCTTCTTCTTCGGCACCAAATATTCCGAGCCCATGGGCGCGGTGGTACAGGGGCCGGACGGCAAGATGGTGCCGGTGGAAAGCGGCTCCTACGGCATTGGCGTGTCGCGTCTGGTGGGCGGCATCATTGAAGCCAGCCACGACGAGGCGGGCATCATCTGGCCGGAGGCGGTGGCCCCCTTCAAGGTCGGTCTCATCAATCTCAAGGCCGGCGACGCCGACACCGATGCCGCCTGCGAGACAATCTACAAGGCGCTGGAGGCCAAGGGGGTTGAGGTTCTCTACGACGACCGCGACGAACGCCCCGGCGGCAAATTCGCCACCATGGACCTGATCGGTCTACCCTGGCAGGTCATCATCGGCCCGCGCGGTCTGAAGGACGGCATTGCCGAAGTGAAGAACCGCAAAACCGGGGAGCGCGAAAACGTCGCCCTCGCCACGTTGCTGGAGCGGTTCTGAAGCCGATGAGCGAACCCCTGCCGGTGACCAGACCCTTTGCCGGTTTTGAATGGCTGCTGGCGCTGCGTTACCTGCGCTCGCGCCGCCGCGAGGGCTTCATCTCGGTGATCTCGCTGTTCTCCTTCCTCGGCATCATGCTGGGGGTGGCCACCCTCATCACCGTCATGGCGGTGTTCAACGGCTTCCGTGATGAGCTGCTCGACAAGGTGCTGGGCTTTGGCGGCCACGCCACCGTCTATAACAGCAACCTTGCACCCATTGTGGACTACCGGGAGCGCCAGGCGCTGCTCGACAAAATTCCTGGCGTCACCTTCACCTATCCCATGGTGGAGGGGCAGGCCATGGTGTCCTCCGCCAAGTCCTCCACCGGCGCCATGATTCGCGGCATGCGCGAGGCCGACATGGCCCGCCTCAGGGGCCTCACCAACAAGGATCTCATCACCGACATTGACCTTGACGGCCAGCCCGATGCCACGCCGTCCTTCACCGGTTTTGAAAAGACGGAAGGCATCGCCGTGGGCGAGCGCATGGCCTGGCGCCATCAGGTGGGCATTGGCCAGACCTTGACGCTGATCTCGCCCGAGGGCGAGGAAACCGCCATGGGCACCACGCCGCGCATCCGCGAATATCCCATTGCCGCCATCTTCAAGATGGGCATGTCGGAATACGATGAGAACGTCGCCTATCTGCCCATGGCCGTGGCCCAGGATTATTTCAATCTCGGCGAGGGTGTGACCGGCATCGAGATCGAAACCAGCAACCCCGAAGGCGTGGACCGCATGGTGCCCTTGATCCGGGAGGCCATCGGCCCAGACATGACCGTGTCCACCTGGATGGATCGCAACAAGGCCTTCTTCAGCGCGGTGGAGGTGGAGCGCAACGTCATGTTCCTTGTGCTCACCATGATCATTCTGGTGGCCGCCCTCAACATCATCTCCGGCCTCATCATGCTGGTGAAGGACAAGGGCCGCGACATTGCCATTCTGCGCACCATGGGGGCCACCCGCGGTGCCATCCAGCGCGTGTTCTTCATCACCGGTGCGGCCATCGGCGCGGTCGGCACGCTGGCGGGCACGCTGCTGGGCCTTCTCATCTGCCTCAACATCGAACACATCCGCCGGTTCATCCAGTGGCTGTCGGGCACCGATCCCTTCAACGCCGAGGTCTATTACCTGTCGCAGCTGCCCGCCAAGCTGGAAAGCGGCCAGACCATTCTCATCGTGCTCATGGCGCTGGCGCTGTCCTTCCTGGCCACGCTTTATCCCTCGTGGAAGGCAGCCAAGCTCGATCCGGTGGAGGCGCTGCGCTACGAATGACCAGCATCCGCCAGCCCGCCCTTGAACTGCGTGATGTTGCCCGCTCCTATGGCGATGGCGCGGCGCGGCTTGATATTTTCAAGGGTCTCAATCTGGCCGTCCATCCGGGTGAGGTGGTGGCGCTGGTCGGCCAGTCGGGGGCGGGCAAATCGTCGCTTCTGCACATTGCCGGGCTGCTGGAGCGGCCCACCTCCGGCGCGGTTTTGATCTCCGGCCAGAATGTCTCGGCGCTGGATGACGGCGCCCGCACCGCCATCCGCCGCATCGGCATCGGCTTCGTCTATCAGTTTCACCACCTTCTGCCGGAATTTTCGGCGCTGGAAAATGTCGTCATGCCGCAGCTCATCGCCGGGGCATCACGCGCCGAGGCCGATGCTCGCGCCAGCGAACTGCTCACCCGGCTGGGCCTGGCCCCGCGCCTTCACCACCGCCCCGCCGAACTGTCGGGCGGCGAGCAGCAGCGCGTCGCCATTGCCCGCGCCATTGCCAACCGGCCGCTGCTGCTGCTGGCCGATGAACCCACCGGCAACCTCGACCCGCCCACCGCCGCCCGCGTCCATGACGAATTCATGCGTCTGATCCGCGACGAGGGGCTGGCCGCCCTCATCGCCACCCACAATCTGGAACTGGCGGCGCGCATGAGCAGGGTTGTGTCCCTGGCCGATGGAAAGCTTGTGGACGGCCTGCCATAAGTTTGCGTCTCCCCCGCCGCAGCCGCTAAGCTCATCCCCATGACCACCCCCTCCGGCCATAGCGTTGGTTTCATCCATCTCCGCGTCCATTCCGCCTATTCGCTGTCGGAAGGGGCGCTGCCGGTGAAGCAGATTGCCGCCCTGGCCAAGGAGCGGGACATGCCGGCGGTGGCCATCACCGACACCGGCAATCTCTTCGGTGCGCTGGAGTTTTCCGGCGAACTCGCGGCCAAGGGCATCCAGCCCATCATCGGCTCGGCCCTGAGGGTGGACATGGACGAAAGCGCCGAGGCCCAGCCGAAACTGGCCGCAGCGCAAACCGGGCTGAAGCGCCTGCCCACCCTCGTTCTGCTGGCCAAGGACCACGACGGCTATCGCAACCTGATGAAGCTGTCGAGCCGGGCCTATCTGGATGCGCCCGACCACGCCGAACCCCATGTGCTCCTGTCGCTGCTGCGCCAGGCGGGGGCAGGGCTCATCTGTCTCACCGGCGGCCCCTCCGGCCCCATCAACCGGGCGCTGGTTCTGGGCCAGTTCGCCCAGGCGCGGGAACGCCTCATTGCCCTGCGCGACATCTTCGGCGACCGCCTCTACGTCGAACTCCAGCGCCACGGCATGGAGGAGGAACGCGCCGCCGAGACGGGCCTTCTGGAACTCGCCTATGAGCTGGGCCTGCCGCTCGCCGCCACCAATGAATGCTACTTCGCCACCCCCGACGATTACGCCGCCCACGATGCGCTGCTGTGCATCGCCGAGGGCGAGGTGGTGGCCAATGATGACCGCCGCCGGGTGACGCCCGAACATTATTTCAAGTCGCAGAACGAAATGCTGACGCTGTTCGCCGATCTGCCGGAGGCGGCCGCCAATACGGTGGAGATTGCCCGGCGCTGCGCCTTCTATCTCGGCGAGGTGAAGCCGCTTCTGCCCCATTTCGGTGACGCCGACGAGGCCGAACAGCTGCGCGCCGAGGCCCTTGCCGGGCTGGAGGCACGCCTGGCCGTCACCGGTCTGGCCGAAGGCTACAGCAAGCAGGATTATCTCGACCGGCTGGAGTTTGAACTCGGCGTCATCATCAAGATGAACTATGCCGGCTACTTCCTCATCGTCGCCGACTTCATCAAATGGGCCAAGGGCCAGACCATTCCGGTGGGGCCGGGGCGCGGCTCGGGGGCGGGTTCGCTGGTTGCCTACTGCCTCACCATCACCGATCTGGATCCGCTGCGCTTCAAGCTGCTGTTCGAGCGCTTCCTCAATCCGGCCCGCGTTTCCATGCCGGACTTCGACGTCGATTTCTGTCAGGACCGGCGCGATGAGGTCATTGCCTATGTGCAGAGCCGCTATGGCGCCGACCGCGTGGCCCAGATCATCACCTTCGGCAAGCTGCAGGCCCGCGCCGTGTGCCGCGATGTCGGCCGGGTGTTGCAGATGCCCTATCCGCAGGTTGACCGCATCTCCAAGATGATCCCCATGAACCCGGCCAATCCGGTGTCATTGAAGGAGGCCATTGCCGCCGAACCGCGCATCGGCGAGGAGCGCGACCGCGATCCCACCGTGGCCCGCATGCTGGAGATCGGCCAGAAGCTGGAGGGGCTTTACCGCCACGCCTCGACCCATGCGGCGGGCGTGGTCATCGGCGACCGGCCGCTGGAAGAACTGGTGCCGCTCTACCGCGATCCGCGCGCCAGCCTGCCCGCCACCCAGTTCAACATGAAATACGTCGAGAAGGCCGGACTGGTGAAGTTCGACTTCCTCGGCCTGAAGACCCTCACCGTCATCGACAAGGCCGAACGCCTGATCCATGCGCGTGAACCCGGCTTCCGCACCAGCCTTGTGCCCCTTGATGACGCAAAGACCTTTGCCATGCTGGCCCAGGGCGACACGGTGGGCGTGTTCCAGCTGGAAAGTGCCGGCATGCGCGATGCCGTGCGCCAGATGCACGCCGACCGCTTTGAGGATCTGATTGCGCTGGTGGCGCTCTACCGCCCCGGCCCCATGGCCAATATTCCCACCTATTGCCACCGCAAGCTTGGCAAGGAGCCGGTGGAATATCTGCACCCGCTGCTTGAACCCATCCTGAAGGAAACCTTCGGCGTCATCACCTATCAGGAACAGGTGCAGCAGGTGGCCAAGGACATGGCGGGCTTCTCGCTCGGCCATGCCGATATTCTGCGCCGCGCCATGGGCAAGAAGAACCCCAGGGAAATGGCCGAACAGCGCGAGCGCTTCATGAACGGCGCCACCGAACGCGGCATTGCCCCCGAAACCGCCACGCTGGTGTTTGACGCCTGCGCCAAATTTGCCGAATACGGCTTCAACAAGTCGCACTCCGCGCCCTATGCCTATATCAGCTACCAGACCGCCTGGCTCAAGGCCAATCACCCGGTGGAATTCCTTGCCGCCTCCATGACGCTGGACATGGGCAACACCGACAAGCTTCAGGTGTTCCGCGATGAGGCCCTGCGCCTCGGCATCAAGGTCAGGCCGCCCTCCATCAACCATGGCGGGGTGGATTTTGCGGTTCAGGACGGCGCCATTCTCTATGCCCTGGCGGCCCTCAAGAATGTCGGGCAGGGGGCCATCCGCCATATCGAGACGGTGCGCGCATCCGGCGGGCGCTTTGCCAGCCTGTCGGACTTCGCCCGCCGCATTGACCCCACCCAACTCAACAAGCGGGCGCTCGAGAGCCTGATCAAGGCCGGCGCCTTCGACGAACTGAACCCCAACCGCGCCCAGCTTCTGGCGGGCATTGAAACCATTCTGGCCACCGCCAGCCGCACCACCGCCGAGGCCGAGGCGGGCCAGCATGACCTGTTTGGTTCAGGCGGGGTTGCGCCCGCCGACATGGTGCTGCCCAACCGCGAGGCGTGGCTGCCCATGGAGAAGCTGGCCCAGGAATTCGAGGCGGTGGGCTTCTATCTCTCCGGCCACCCGCTCGATGACTACATGAAGCCGCTGGCCCGGATGGGGGTGGAAAGCTGGGCGCAGTTCCGCACCAAGGTTCTGACCAAGGGTGCCACCGCCGCCAAACTTGCCGGCACCATCACCATGCGCCAGGAGCGCCGCTCCAAGTCCGGCAACAAATATGCCTTTGTCGGCTTTTCCGATCCCACCGGCCAGTTCGAGGCCATCTGCTTTTCCGAAACCCTGACCAATGCCCGCGACCTTCTGGAACCGGGCAAGGCGGTCCTTGCCCATGTTGAGGCCGATGTTGACGGGGAGGACATCAAGCTTCGCCTTCAGGCGGTGGAGAAACTGGACCGCACCGCCGCCGCCATTGCCCAGGGGGTGCAGATTTTCCTGCGCGATGCCGCCCCCCTTGAGTCCATTGCCCAGCGGCTGGAGGCGCGCGGGCGGGCGCCGGTGAAAATCACCCTGATAGAGGCCGAGGGCCGTGAGATTGACGTGGCGCTGGGCGCACGTTTCATCATGACGCCGCAGATCAAGGGGGCAATCAGGGCCATTCCCGGCGTGGTGGAAGTGCTTGACCTGTAATCAGCTGGCGAGTTGGGTTTGCAACTGGTGCACATCCAGCTGCTTGGCAAACTCGATGGCAATGCCGTTGTCGAGATAGCGCACCACCCGGCCGCGCATCTTGCCGAGCATCAGATAGGTGCCCATAGCCGGCAGAACCTCAACCTTAAGTCCTGCCCCCGACACCGAAATGTCCAGAACTTCGCAGGGATAGACGCGCCCGTCCGGCAGGGTGATCTGCGACGAGCTTTCGCGCGGTTCATAGCGCTGGTGGCGGCGGCTTTCCGAACCCTTGCCGGTGCGCTTGCTTTCCAGCCACTGAATGCGGGCATGCAGCCGCTCAAGCCGGGCCCCGGTCATGGTGTAGGTGACCACGAAACCATTGGCCACCACCCCGGCACTGCGCGCCTCGATGCGGCCCAGTTCCTCAAGATAGGCAACAATGTCCAGCCCCACCGGCGGCACATCATTGGTGATGAAGGTGGCGCCCTCGGTGGTGATGTTCACCACCTGGCAGGGAAACTCGGAACTGTCGGGCAGCATGAACCGTCCGAACAGTGTGGTCGGCGCCACGTTCGACGGCGCTTCATCTTCAAACTGCGCATAACCGCTCACGGGGAACCCCTGAATTGCTGCCACCTCCGCCCGAGTTGCGGGCGAAGTGCCGCCATTATGGGCGGTTCCGAGTAAACGGGCCGTTAAGGGTTTTGCTGGCGTTACGTCCGTCCGCCGGCAATGACGGTGAAGGGACGCCGGGGACGAAGCCCCTCGGTCCGGGGACGAAGCGGCAGGCCGCCTTCGGCGTGTTCCGTCCAGATGGTGCGCGCCCCCGTCAGTTCCATGACGGTGATACGGTCATAGCCCAGGCTTTCAATGTCGCGGAAGGCAAACAGGCCGCCGATGATCTGGATGTGGCTGCGGTCGCGCGCCACCACCGGCAGACACAGCATTTCCACCCCGATGACATGGTTCATGTTGCTGTGCAGGCGCAGGCGCAGCACACAGGGCTGGCGGCTGGCCACCGTGGTGTTGAACAGACGGAACAGCGTATCGCGCTCAAACTGGTCCCAGCCCACGAGCGCGTCGGTGCGGGTCATTTCCCGCCGGTACAACCGGCAGACGCGCGTGCCCGCCAGGCGGAAGCGGAAGGTCTGGCGCAGATGGTCCCGTTCCAGAACAAACAGATCAGGCAGAATGGCATGAATGCGCGTCAGGTCGAAATCGTCGCGTTCCGGGGCGGCCCGTTCAGCCCGGATGGTTTCCCAGTGCCGGAACAGGGCACGGCTGCCGGGATGGAGAATTTCGCCATCCACAGGGGCATTTCCGGTCTGATCGCTGCGCAACATGATAAACCCCGCCTTGCGGCCCAGGGTTAACCTGTGCCAATCGTGAACGTGTGCACGGCACGTTGCAGACGCCGTGCCACGGCAGGGGGAGTGACATGGCCAGTCAGAATTGGGCGTCAGGCACGGGGCGCGAACCCATGTTCCGCCTGCCCAGCGTGACCATCGCCATGGTCGCCACGCTGATTTTCATCCACCTGGGGTTGCAGATCATGGGGGTGGATTATCAGGCCTTTGCCATGTTTCTGCTGGCTTTCATTCCGGCCCGCTTCAACCCGCCGGGCCCCACCGCCTTTCCCTTTGTCGAGGGTTCGCAATACTGGAGCTTTCTCAGCCATGTGCTGCTGCACGGCGGCTGGACCCATGTGCTGATGAATTGCCTGTGGCTGGTGGTCTTCTCGGCGGTGGTGGTGCACCGCCTCGGCACGCTGCGCTTTCTGGCGCTGGCGGCGGTTTCGGCGGTGGGGGGGGCCACAGCCATGCTGGTCAGCCACTGGGGCGAGGCCCTTTACATGATCGGCGCCTCCACCTCGGTCTCTGGCATTCTCGCCGCCTCCATTCCCGTCATGTATGGCGAGGGGTTTCGCTTCGGCCTTGCCGATCATGCCGCGGTGCGCCGCGTCCGCGCTCTGCCGCTCACCGGCATCGTGAAAGACCGCCGCGCCGCGCTGTTCACCCTGGTCTGGCTGGGGCTGACGCTGCTGTCCGGGGCAAGCTTCCTCACCGGCACGGCCCTGGTGGGCAACCAGTCCATCGCCTGGGAGGCCCATCTCGGCGGCTTCCTGGCCGGGCTTCTGGCCTTTTACCTGCTCGACCGACCGGAAACTTTACCCGCGCCGCCGATGTGATAGGCTTCCGGCCAAAATCATAACCGGGAGGAAGCCATGACCGTCGCACGTATTCTCTCCGTGAAGGGCCGTAATGTTGTCACCGCCCCGCCCACCACCACGGTGGCAGAGGTGGCCCGGACACTGGCGGAACACCGCATCGGCGCGGTGGTGGTGGCCGTGGGCCCCGGCAAGATCAAGGGCATCGTCTCGGAACGCGACATTGTCCGCGCCGTCGGGCTGGAGGGGCCGGAGGCCTTGACCAAGCCCGTCTCCGCCATCATGACCAGCACGGTCAAGACCTGTCAGGAAAGCGACACCGAGGGCGCGCTCATGGCCCTGATGACCGCCCACCGCATCCGCCACCTTCCGGTGGTCAACAAGGATGAACAACTGGCCGGCATGGTGTCCATCGGCGACGTGGTGAAGCACCACATCGAGGCCATTGAACGCGAAGCCGAGGAAATGCGCGCCTATATCGCCACATCGGGGTGAGGCTGGCGAAGCGACCACTCCCCTGCGGCCAGTGCCCCGCGCACCGGGCACTACTTCTTCCCGTAGACTTCATGGGGGTTGAACAGCGGCGCATCGCCCGTCATCACCAGGCGGTTGCCCTCCAGCCGCCGGTAAAAGCAGCTTCTGCGGCCGGTGTGACAGGCCGCCCCCTTGCCCTGCGGCGTGGCCAGCACCAGCAGGCAATCCTGATCGCAATCCACCCGGATGTCCTGAACCTTCAGCGTCTCGCCTGAAGTTTCACCCTTCAGCCACAGCTTGCCGCGCGACCGGCTGAAGAAATGGGCCAGCCCCGTTTCCTGCGTGCGCCGCAGTGCCTCGGCGTTCATATGAGCAAACATCAGCACCGCGCCGCTGGCGGCATCGGCCACAATGGCACCGATCAGCCCGTCGGCGCCAAACCGCAGGGCCGGGATCAGGCTCTCGTCATCAGCGCCCATGGCCTAGAGCGAAAAGCCGCCGCTGGGTGCGCGCACCAGTTCCATGAAGCGCGCCTGCTGGGCCGGGCTGTCCTTGAAGGCGCCCAGAAACTGGGTGGTGATGGTGGCGACATTGCGCTTGCCCACGCCGCGCATGGACATGCAGGTGTGAACCGCCTCCACCAGCACGGCAACCCCGCGCGGCGCCAGCGACTCGTTGATGGCGTTGGCAATCTGCGCCGTCATGGTTTCCTGGGTCTGCAGGCGGCGGGCATAGATTTCCACCACCCGCGCCAGCTTGGAAATGCCCACCACATCCTTGCTCGGCAGATAGGCCACATGGGCGCGGCCGATGAAGGGCGCAATGTGGTGCTCGCAGTGCGAATTGAACTCGATGTCGCGCAGCATCACAATATCGTCATAGCCGCCCACTTCGGTGAAGCGGCGGGCCAGCGCCTCGCCCGCATCATCGCCATAGCCGGAAAAATATTCCTCATAGGCCTTGGCCACCCGGCGCGGCGTGTCGCGCAGGCCCTCGCGGTCCGGATCATCACCCGCCCAGGCGAGCAGGGTGCGCACCGCCGCCTCGGCTTCGGCCTGGCTGGGGCGCTTTGATTTCTTCGGCGTGGCATCCATGGGATTTCCTGCTTTCAACGTCTCGTGGCTTGTGGCGGGCTGGGCCTGCGGCTAACCTTCCGGCAAATCCGGTTTTTAACCGCCTTGTTTTGCGAGAGCGACCCCTTATCACGGCAGGAAACGCGACGCAAACCGGACGGTTCCATGGCCGGTTGCTGGAATATTGGATGCTGAACGAAATTTACAACCGCCGCATTCTCGAACTGGCTGCCGACATTCCGCGCCTTGGCCGGCTGGCCAGGCCTGACGCCACCGCCACGGCCCATTCCCGGCTGTGCGGCTCGCGCGTCATTGTCGATCTGGCTGTGAGCGGCGGGCGGGTCACGGACTTTGCCCATGAGGTGAAGGCCTGCGCCCTGGGTCAGGCATCATCCTCAGTCATGGCGCGCCACATCATCGGCGCCACCCCGGATGAGCTGCGCGCCCTGCGCCACACCATGCAGGCCATGCTGAAGGAGGGGGGAGCGCCCCCCACCGGCCCCTGGGCCGATCTGGAGGCCCTTCTGCCGGTGCGGGATTTCAAGGCGCGCCATGCCTCGACCCTTCTCACCTTTGACGCCGTTGTTGACGCCCTGAACCAGCTGGAAGGACTCCATGACCAAGACACCCGCCGTGCTTGACCCCCTGTCGGTTGCGCCGCGTCTGGGCAGCCGCTATCCTGCCCCCCATGACAAGGCGGTGGCGGCGCGTGAAAAACGCGCCCTGGGGGATGCCTTCTGCCTGTCCCAGTTCGGTGTCAATCACGTCATCCTGCCGCCCGGCTGCTGGTCGTCGCAGCGCCACTGGCATGCAGGCGAGGATGAATTCATCTATGTCCTGTCGGGCAGCCTCACTCTGGTCAATGACCAGGGCCGCCATGTCCTCACCCCCGGCCAGTGCGCGGGCTTCAGGGCCGGTGACGGCAACGGCCACCACCTGATCAATGAAACCGCCGCACCCGCCGCCTATCTGGAGGTCGGCACCCGCAGCAACGAGGATCATGTGCGTTATTCCGACATTGACATGCAGGCCGTGAAACAGGACGGCAAATGGGCCTATGTTGATGGCGCGGGCAAATTCCTGAAGTCGGCGGAGTAGGGGGGCGGAGACGGCGCTTGACAGGCGGCAGGGCGTCCTCTATCCACCGCCACCATTGAATTGCGGGTGTAGCTCAGTTGGTTAGAGCGTCGGCCTGTCACGCCGAAGGTCGCGGGTTCGAGCCCCGTCACTCGCGCCATTCAATGCCGGTGCAGCCGCCCCATGAGTCGGCCCGGCCACCGTCCCGGGCCAGGCGTTTGAGCCGCTCCAAAGTGGCCGCTCCGCTGCCTGGTCACATTCAAAAAACCTGATTGTGATGGCCTTTTGCCGCATTGTCGCAAGAATGCGTTGCACAGTGCTGGGCGCTTTTGCCTCTAGGCTTGCGGTGCTCCTTGGCCTGCGCTACCAACGGCTGAATGCCCCGGTCCAAAAGACCGGGCGGAAAGAGGCTGTTCCATGCCCGACCTTCTGATGCAATACCTGCCGCTGGTGATCTTCATGGCTCTGGCCGCGGTCATCGCGCTGGCCTTCTTCCTGATCCCGCTGCTGGTGGCGGTGAACAATCCCGACGCCGAAAAGCTCACCGCCTATGAGTGCGGCTTTGACGCCTTTGACGATGCGCGCATGAAGTTTGACGTGCGCTTCTATCTCGTCTCCATCCTGTTCATCATCTTCGACCTGGAAGTGGCCTTCCTGTTTCCCTGGGCCATCACCCTGGGCAAGCTTGGCCTGTTCGGCTTCTGGTCGATGATGATTTTCCTCGCCATGTTGACGGTGGGCTTCATCTACGAATGGCGGAAAGGGGCTCTTGAATGGGATTGATCGACCACGCCACTCCGGAACAGCGCGAATTCTTCACCGACATCAACGCGCAGCTGGCCGACAAGGGCTTTCTCGTCACCACCACCGATGACCTCATCAACTGGGCCCGCACCGGCTCACTGATGTGGATGACCTTCGGCCTCGCCTGCTGCGCGGTGGAGATGATCCAGGCCTCCATGCCGCGCTATGACGTGGAGCGCTTCGGCTTTGCGCCGCGCGCCTCGCCGCGCCAGTCCGACGTGATGATCGTGGCCGGCACGCTGACCAACAAGATGGCCCCGGCGCTGCGCAAGGTCTACGACCAGATGCCGGACCCGCGCTATGTCATCTCCATGGGCTCCTGCGCCAACGGCGGCGGCTATTACCACTATTCCTATTCGGTGGTGCGCGGCTGCGACCGGGTGGTGCCGGTCGATGTCTATGTGCCGGGCTGCCCGCCCACGGCGGAGGCGCTGCTCTATGGCGTGTTGCAGCTGCAAAAGAAGATTCGCCGTTTCGGAACCATTGAGCGCTGAACCATGACCCAAGCCCTGACTGATCTCGGCCAGCACATCAGCGCCAAACTGGGCGGCACCATCACCGGCGTCACGGTGGCCTTCGGCGAACTGACGGTCACCTGCGCCGCTGCCGACATCATTGCCGTGCTGACTTTCCTGCGTGATGATCCGGCCTGCCGGTTTGATTATTTCATCGACCTGTCGGGCGCCGACTATCCCGAGCGTGCGCTGCGCTTCGACGTGGTCTATCACCTTGTTGATCCCTACCGGGCGCGCCGCATCCGGGTGAAGGTGCAGGCGGGGCTCGACAGCGATGTGCCCACCATCACCACAGTCTATCCCGGCGCCAACTGGTATGAGCGTGAGGTGTTCGATCTCTATGGCGTGGTCTTTGCGGGCCACCCGGACCTGCGCCGCATTCTCACCGATTACGGCTTTTCCGGCCATCCCCTGCGCAAGGACTTTCCGCTCACCGGCCATGTCGAGGTGCGCTACGACGACGAATTGAAGCGCGTGGTCTATGAGCCGGTGAAGCTTGCCCAGGAATTCCGCCAGTTTGATTATCTGTCGCCCTGGGAAGGGTCTGATTACGTTCTTCCCGGCGATGAGAAGGCAAAGTCATGACCGAGGCTTCCGTCCGCAATTTTTCCATGAATCTGGGGCCGCAGCATCCGGCGGCCCATGGCGTGCTGCGTCTGGTGGTGGAACTGGACGGCGAGGTGGTGACCCGCGCCGATCCGCACATCGGCCTTCTCCACCGCGGCACCGAGAAGCTCATCGAATACAAGACCTATGCCCAGTCGGTGCCTTATTTCGACCGGCTCGACTATGTGGCGCCGATGAACCAGGAGCACGCCTTCTGCCTCGCCACCGAGCGTCTGCTGGGGCTGGAGGTGCCGCGCCGGGGCCAGTTGATCCGGGTGCTGTTCTCCGAGATCGGCCGCCTGCTGTCGCATCTTCTCAATGTCACCACCCAGGCGCTGGACTGTGGCGCGCTCACCCCGCCGCTGTGGGGCTTCGAGGAACGCGAAAAGCTCATGGTCTTCTATGAGCGGGCCTGTGGCGCGCGCCTGCATGCCAATTATGTTCGCCCCGGCGGCGTCCACCAGGACCTGCCGCAGAAGCTCATCGACGACATCGGCCATTTCTGCACCACCCACCCCAGGGTGCTGGATGACATCGAGGGCCTGCTGACCGACAACCGCATCTTCAAGCAGCGCAACGCCGACATTGCCAAGTTCACCCAGAAGGAAGCCCTTGAGCGCGGCTTCTCCGGCGTCATGCTGCGCTCCACCGGGGCGGCCTGGGACCTGCGCCGCGCCCAGCCCTATGAATGCTACAGTGAAATGGACTTCGCCATTCCCGTGGGCAAGAACGGCGACAACTACGACCGCTATGTCATCCGCATGGAGGAAATGCGCCAGGCGGTGAAGATCATGCGCCAGTGCGTCGACAAGCTGTCCAGCACCACTGGGGCAGGGCCGGTGTCGTCCACCGACGGCAAGGTGGTGCCGCCGCAGCGCGCCGAGATGAAGCGCTCCATGGAGGCGCTCATCCATCACTTCAAGCTCTATACCGAGGGCTACAAGGTGCCCGCCGGCGAGGTCTATGCCGCCGTGGAAGCGCCCAAGGGCGAATTCGGCGTCTATCTCGTGTCGGACGGCACCAACCGGCCCTATCGCTGCAAGATCAGGGCGCCGGGCTATGCCCATCTGGCCGCCCTCGACTATCTCTGCCGGGGCCACATGCTGGCGGATATTTCCGCCGTCATCGGCTCGCTCGATGTTGTCTTTGGAGAAATTGACCGGTGAGCGTCCGTCGTCTCGATACCCATCAACCCGACAGCTTCGCCTTCAGCGCCGAGAACCGCGCCTGGGCCGAAGCGACCATCAGAAAATATCCCGAGGGCAAGCAGGCCAGCGCCGTCATCGCGCTGCTCTGGCGCGCTCAGGAACAGAATGGCGGCTGGCTCAGCAAGCCCGCCATGGAATATGTCGCCCACATGCTCGCCATGCCCGACATCCGCGTGCTGGAGGTGGCCACCTTCTACACCATGTTCCAGCTCTCGCCGGTGGGCAAAAAGGCCCACATCCAGGTGTGCGGCACCACGCCCTGCATGCTGCGCGGCGCTGAAGATCTGAAAAAGGTGTGCCAGCGCAAGATCCACCATGAACCGCACCATCTCAATGCCGATGGCTCGCTGTCCTGGGAGGAGGTGGAGTGTCTGGGCGCCTGCGTCAACGCGCCGATGATCCAGGTCCACAAGGACACCTATGAGGATCTGACCCCGGACCAGCTGGAAAAGATCATTGATGACCTGCAGGCGGGCCGGCCGGTGAAGCCGGGGCCGCAGAATGGCCGCACCAATTCCATGGCCGCAACAGGCCAGACCACCCTGACCGACAAGAGCCTCTATTCCGGCGACCGCACCTTTACCCGCGTGGAGGCCCCGCCGCCGCCCGCTGCGGCACCGGCCCCCGCCGCCGCCGCCGCACCCGCCCCGGCCCCCAAGCCCGCTGCACCGGCACCCGCTGCACCGGCACCCGCTGCACCGGCACCCGCCGCTGCTGCGCCTGTCGCCGTAGCCGCTGCCGCTGTGGCTGCCACCGCCGCCAGCACTGATCCGCGCTTCTCCGCCGCCGCCACGCGCCCCGTGGCCGCCCCGCTGCGTGGCCCCGGTCTGGCCCATGCGGTTCTGGCGCTGCCCATGGCGAAAAAGCCTGCCGCACCGGCCAAACTGATGGCCGCAACCCCGGCAGCGCCCAAGGCCCCGGCCGCGCCAAAGGCCCCGGCGAAGGCCGCCAAAGTGGTGGCGAAAGCCGCCGCCAAACCCGTGGCCAAGCCCGCCGCCAAGCCCGCGCCAGTGGCCAAGCCCGCCGATGGCAGGCCCGCACTGATGAAGAAGCCGCGCACCGGCAAGGGCGATGACCTGAAGCTCATCTGGGGTGTAGGCCCCGCGCTGGAAAAGCTGCTGCACAAGATGGGTGTCTGGCACTTTGACCAGATTGCCGCCTGGACCGCCAAGGAGCTGGTCTGGGTCGATGACCGGCTGGAGGGTTTCAAGGGCCGCGCCCGGCGCGATGAATGGGTGAAGCAGGCGAAGAAACTCGCCAGGGGCTGGCGGCCCGACAGTGCCGTCGGCGAAAGACCGAAGAAGTGAGGATGAGTCATGCTTGCTGACAAGGATCGCATCTTCACCAACCTCTATGGCCTGCATGACTGGGGGCTTGAAGGCGCCAAGAAGCGCGGCGCCTGGCGCGACACCAAATCCTTCATCGACAAGGGCCGCGACTGGATTGTCAATGAAGTGAAGGCATCCGGCCTGCGCGGCCGCGGCGGGGCGGGCTTTCCCACCGGCCTCAAATGGTCCTTCATGCCCAAGGTGGTGGGCGAGCGTCCGCATTATCTGGTCATCAACGCCGACGAATCCGAACCCGGCACCTGCAAGGACCGCGAAATCCTGCGCCATGATCCGCATCTCTTGGTCGAGGGGGCGCTGCTGGCCGGTTGCGCCATGGCCTGCAACACCGCCTACATCTATGTGCGCGGCGAATTCATCCGCGAGCGTGAGCGCCTTCAGGCGGCCATCGATCAGGCCTATGAAGCCCGCCTCATCGGCAAGAACAACATCCACGGCTGGGACTTTGACCTGTATGTGGCCCATGGCGCCGGCGCCTATGTGTGCGGCGAGGAAACCGCCATGCTGGAAAGCCTGGAGGGCAAGAAGGGCCAGCCCCGCATGAAGCCGCCGTTCCCGGCCAATGTCGGCCTTTATGGCGCGCCCACCACCGTCAACAATGTTGAATCCATCGCCGTCACCGGCACCATCCTGCGCCGTGGCGCCACCTGGTTCAATTCCATCGGCAACCCCAACAATGTCGGCACCAAGCTGTTCTGCATTTCCGGCCATGTGAACACGCCGTGCAATGTGGAAGAGGCCATGGGCATTCCCTTCCGCGAACTCATTGAAAAGCACGCCGGTGGCGTGCGCGGCGGCTGGGACAATCTGCTCGCCGTCATTCCCGGCGGCTCGTCGGTGCGCATGGTGCCCGCCGCCCAGATCATCGACACGCCCATGGACTTCGACTCCCTCGGCAAGCTGCGCTCCGGCCTCGGCACGGCGGCGGTCATCGTCATGGACAAGTCCACCGACCTGATCCGGGCCATCGCCCGGCTCGCCTATTTCTACAAGCATGAAAGCTGCGGCCAGTGCACGCCCTGCCGTGAGGGCACCGGCTGGATGTGGCGCATTCTCACCCGCATGGCCGAAGGCCGCGCCGAAAAGCGCGAGATCGACATGCTGCTGGACGTGACCAGGCAGGTGGAGGGCCACACCATCTGCGCCCTGGGCGACGCCGCCGCCTGGCCGGTGCAGGGCCTCATCACCCATTTCCGCCACGTCATCGAACAGCGCATCGACCAGTATTCAGCCAACCCCGATCATGACGGCGCCGTGCGCCGGGTCGCGGCGGAGTAAGCCCATGCCCAAGATCAAGATCGACGGAACGGAAATCGAAGTCGAGAACGGCACGACGCTGCTCCAGGCCTGCGAGCAGGCGGGGGCCGAGGTGCCGCGCTTCTGTTATCATGAGCGCCTGTCGGTGGCGGGCAACTGCCGCATGTGTCTGGTGGAAGTGAAGGGCGGTCCGCCCAAGCCCCAGGCCTCCTGCGCCATGTCGGTGAATGACCTGCGCCCCGGCCCCAATGGCGAACCGCCGGAGGTGTTCACCAACACCCCCATGGTGAAGAAGGCGCGCGAGGGTGTGCTGGAATTCCTGCTCATCAACCACCCGCTGGACTGCCCCATCTGCGATCAGGGCGGCGAGTGCGACCTGCAGGATCAGGCCGTGGCCTATGGCGTCTCCGGCAGCCGCTTCAAGGAAAACAAGCGCGCGGTGGAAGACAAGTATTTCGGCCCGCTGGTCAAGGGTGAGATGACCCGCTGCATCCTGTGCAGCCGCTGCGTGCGCTTCACCACAGAAGTGGCGGGCATTCAGCAGATGGGCATCACCGGGCGCGGCGAAGACGCCGAGGTCACCACCTATATGAACGCCATCATCGGCTCGGAATTGCAGGGCAATGTCATTGACCTGTGCCCGGTGGGGGCGCTCACCAGCCTGCCGTATGAATTCAAGGCCCGCCCCTGGGAACTGCGCAAGACCGAAACCATCGATGTCATGGACGCGGTAGGCTCTAACATCCGGGTTGATGCCCGCGGCCGCGAGGTCATGCGCATTCTGCCGCGCACCCATGAGCTGGTGAACGAGGAATGGATTTCCGACAAGACCCGCTTCGTCTGGGACGGGTTGAAGGCCCAGCGTCTGGACCAGCCCTATATCCGCGAATTCGGCAAGCTCCGCCCCGCCAGCTGGACCGAGGCGCTGGACCGTGTGGCCCAGAAGGCCAAGACCACCGCCCCCGCCCGGATGGGCTTCATTCTCGGCGATCTCGTCTCCGCCGAGGAGGCCTTCTCGCTCAAGACCCTGGCCGACCAGCTGGGCACCGCCAACATTGACTGCCGTCAGGATGGCGCCGTGCTGGGTGAGCGTGGCGGCCGTGCGGCCTATCTGTTCAATTCCACCATTGCCGGGATTGAGGACGCCGACCTGATCATTCTCGTCGGCACCAATCCGCGCCTTGAGGCGCCGGTGCTGAATGCCCGCATCCGCAAGCGCTACAACCGCGGCGGCCTTGCCGTGGCCGTGGTCGGTGAACAGGCCGACCTCACCTACAAATATGACTATCTGGGCACCGGGCCGGAAACCCTCGCCAAGCTTGATCCCGCCCGCTTCGCCAAGGCGCAGAAGCCCATGGTGATCGTCGGGCAGGGGGCGCTGGCCCGGCCCGATGGCCGCGCCGTTCTGGCGCTTGCCGCCAGGTTTGCCGCCGCCATTGGCGTGGTGCGCGGCGACTGGAACGGCTTCAACATTCTCCACACTGCGGCAGGCCGCGTTGGCGCGCTGGACGTGGGTGCGCTGCCAGGCAAGGGCGGCATGGATGTGGCCGGCATGGTGAAGGCAGCAGGCGAAGGCGCGCTTGATCTTCTGTTCCTTGCCGGGGCCGATGAAATTGACATGCAGGCCCTGGGCACTGCCTTTGTGGTCTATATGGGAAGCCATGGCGATGCCGGTGCCCACCGCGCCGATGTCATTCTGCCGGGCGCTGCCTATACCGAAAAGTCGGCCACCTATGTGAACACCGAAGGCCGGCCCCAGCTTGCCCTCTCCGCCGCCTTCCCGCCGGGCGAGGCGCGCGAGGACTGGGCCATTCTGCGCGCCCTGTCGGCCGAACTGGGCGCCACCCTGCCGTGGAACAGCCTCGCCGAACTGCGCAGCGACATGTATGCCAAAGCGCCGTGGCTGGCCGCCCTCGATCAGGTGATGCCGGCCGATCCGGCGCGGCTTGCCGAACTGGGCAAGGGCGAAGGCCGCACCACGGTCAATCCCTTCCATTCGCCCGTGCGCGACTTCTACCTCACCAACCCCATTGCCCGGGCCAGCCGCATCATGGCCCAGTGTTCCGAACTCAAGACCGGCGGCAGCAGGGAGGCGGCGGAATAGCATGAAGCGCCTCGGCATCATCGGCGGCATCAGCGCGGCATCCACTGCCCACTACTATGCCCTCATCAATGAGGGGGTGCAGGCGCGGCTGGGCGGTCTGGCGCAGGCCGAACTGCTGATCTGGTCGGTGAACTTCGCCGATGTGGCGGCCCTTCAGGAAAAGGGCGACTGGCAGACGCTGGGCGTCATGTTCGCCGACATTGCCCGCCGTCTGGAGGGGGCAGGGGCCGAAGCCATCATCATCGCCGCCAACACCATGCACAAGGTGGCCGATGAGGTGACGGCGGCGGTGACCATTCCGCTCTTGCACATCGCTGACATCACGGCGGCCGCCATCCGCCGCACCGGGCTGAAGCGCCCCGGCCTCATGGCCACCGCCTACACCATGGAGCAGGATTTCTATGTCGGCCGCTTCCGCGACCGCCACGGCCTGTCGCTGCTGATCCCCGGCGAGGCCGACCGCCGCGACACCCACCGCATCATCTATGACGAATTGTGCCGCGGCGTGACCACCGATGTCTCACGCGCCCGCTATGAGGACATTGCCCGCGCCCTGGTGACGCAGGGCGCCGACTGCCTCATTCTCGGCTGCACCGAAGTCGGCATGCTGCTTAACCAGGGCAATGTGCCGGTGCCGGTTTTCGACACCACCCAGTTACACACCAAGGCCGCAGTGGACTTTGCCACAGGCCACAGCCTGCAACAGGCGGCGGAGTAGAGAGATGAGCGTCTGGTTTGAAACCTATCCCTGGCTGTTCCGCACCTTCGTCATCGCGGGCGTTCTGGTGGGCGTGCTGCTTTCCACCGCCGTGCTGATTTACGGCGAGCGCAAGATCTGGGCGGCGGTTCACATGCGCCGCGGCCCCAATGTGGTGGGCCCCTGGGGCGTGCTGCAGCCCATTGCCGACTTCCTGAAATTCATCCTCAAGGAAAGCATGGTGCCGGACGGCGCCAACAAGGGCGTGTTCATCATCGCGCCGCTGCTGTCGGTCATTCTCGCCATTTCCGCCTGGGCGGTCATTCCCGTCAGCAAGGGCTGGGTGGTGGCCGATATCAATGTCGGCATCCTCTACATCTTCGCCGTGTCGTCGCTGGGCGTCTATGGCATCATCATGGCCGGCTGGGCCTCCAACTCGAAATATCCCTTTCTGTCGGCGCTGCGCGCCGCCGCCCAGATGGTGTCCTATGAAGTCTCCATCGGCTTCGTCATCGTCACCGTTCTGTTGTGCGCGGGCTCACTGAACCTCAGCCAGATCGTCGAGGCGCAGAACAGCAAATGGGGCATGTTCGGCTGGTACTGGTTGCCGCTGTTGCCCATGTTCGTCATCTTCTTCATTTCCGCCCTGGCCGAAACCAACCGCCCGCCCTTTGACCTTGCCGAAGCGGAGTCGGAACTGGTGGCGGGCTACATGGTGGAATATTCATCCTCGCTGTTCCTGCTCCAGTTCCTCACCGAGCTGGTGGCCATTCTCGGCATGTCGTCGCTGGCGGCGGTCCTGTTCCTCGGCGGCTGGCTGCCGCCCTTCAACGTTGCCCCCTTCACCTGGGTGCCGGGTCTGGTCTGGTTCCTCATCAAGGCCTGGGCCGTGGTGCTGATGTTCTCCATCGCCAAGGTCATCGTGCCGCGCTACCGCTATGACCAGCTGATGCGCCTGGGCTGGAAGGTGTTTCTGCCGATATCGATCTTCTATGTCGTGCTGGTGGCGGGTGTTCTGGTCACCATGGGATGGCTGCCGAAATGACTGCCTCCGCCGCACATAGCCTTTTGGGCGCGCTCGTCTTCACGGTGCTGGGCATCGTGGAAGTGTGGATCGTGGCGCGGTTTGTCTATCCGGGTCTGCGCCAGCGCCATGAACTGGCCAAGGTGACGCAGACGCATAAGGTTGATCCGCAGCGCATCATGGACGTGGTGCGCCTGCAAGGTCTGGTGCTGCTGCCGGTGCTGGGCTTCATCGTGGGACCGCGCCTCTTTGCCGGGGTGGAGTGAGACAATGAGACTTGCACAAGCTGCCCGTTCGCTGTTCCTGACGGAGTTCCTCTCCGCCACCTGGCTGGCGACGAAATATTTCTTCCGCCCCAAGGCGACGCTGAACTATCCCCATGAGAAGGGCATTCTGAGTCCGCGCTTCCGGGGTGAACATGCGCTGCGCCGCTACCCCTCCGGCCAGGAGCGCTGCATTGCCTGCAAGCTGTGCGAGGCCATTTGCCCGGCCCAGGCCATCACCATTGAAGCGGGCCCCCGCCAGAATGACGGCACGCGCCGCACCACCCGCTATGACATCGACATGACCAAATGCATCTACTGCGGCATGTGTCAGGAAGCCTGCCCGGTGGACGCCATTGTGGAGGGGCCGAACTTCGAATTCGCCACCTACACGCGCGAGGAGCTGTTCTACAACAAGGACAAGCTGCTGGCGAACGGCGACCGCTGGGAGCGTGAGATCGCCCGTAACATCGCGCTCGATGCGCCATACCGCTGAGGGCAGGGACCATGATTGCCACCATCTTCTTCTACCTCTTCGCCACCGTCGCCCTCGCTGCGGCGGTCATGGTCATCACCGCGCGCAATCCGGTGCATTCGGTGCTGTTCCTCATCCTCACCTTCTTCAATGCGGCGGGCCTGTTCCTGCTGCTGGGGGCTGAATTCCTCGCCATGATGCTGGTGGTGGTCTATGTCGGCGCGGTGGCCGTGCTGTTCCTGTTCGTGGTCATGATGCTCGATGTGGACTTTGTCGAACTGCGCCAGGGCATGTTGAAATACTGGCCGGTGGGGGCGGTCATCGGCCTTATCATCCTGGCCGAACTGGCGCTGGCCCTCATCACCTGGCAGATCAGCCCGCAGGCCATGATGACCGCACCTGCCGCCGCCGTGGGCGCCGTCACCAATACCGAGGCCCTCGGCCTTCTGCTCTACACCAAATATTTCTACTTCTTCCAGGCGGCGGGCCTCGTGCTGCTCACCGCCATGATCGGGGCCATCGTGCTGACACTGCGCCACAAGGCCCATGTCAAGCGCCAGGTGGTGGCCGATCAGGTGGCGCGCAAGGCCGCCACCTCCGTTGAAATCCGCAATGTTGAACCGGGGCAGGGCCTATGATCATCGGGTTGCCGCACTTCCTCACCGTCGCCGCCATCCTGTTCATGATCGGCGTGTTCGGCATTTTCCTGAACCGCAAGAACGTCATCATCATCATGATGTCGATCGAACTCATCCTGCTGTCGGTCAACATCAACCTCGTGGCCTTCTCGCACTTCCTCGGCGATCTCGTCGGCCAGGTTTTTGCCCTGCTGGTGCTCACCGTGGCGGCCGGCGAAGCGGCCATCGGCCTTGCCATCCTTGTCACCTATTTCCGCAACCGCAACACTATCGCGGTTGACGATATCAACATCATGAAAGGCTGAACCGGATCATGTATCAGGCCATTGTCTTTCTGCCGCTGCTGGGCGCCCTCATCGCCGGACTGGGGGGCACCAGGATCTTCTCCATGCTGGGCAAGGACGCCGACGTCTATGGCGACCACGCGGCCCACGGCCATGACCCCCATGACAGCCATGACGCGGCGGCCCACGGCCATGATGACCATGGCCACCACGGCCACTATGACGGGCCCAACTGGCCCATGTATCTCACCACCGGCCTGCTGCTCGTATCAGCGCTGCTGTCATGGATTGTCTTCCTGGGCTTCCTGCACGAAGGCCATGACAGCCGCATGGAAATTGCCCGCTGGGTTACCTCCGGCGCGCTCACCACCAGCTGGGGCATCCGCATGGACACCCTCACCGCCGTCATGCTGGTGGTGGTCACCACGGTGTCGGCGCTGGTCCATGTCTATTCCCTCGGCTATATGAGCCACGACGAACACCAGCCGCGCTTCTTTGCCTATCTCTCCTTCTTCACCTTCGCCATGCTCATGCTGGTGACGGCCGACAATCTCCTTCAGATGTTCTTCGGCTGGGAGGGTGTGGGCCTCGCCTCCTATTTGCTCATCGGCTTCTGGTATCAGCGGCCCTCGGCCAATGCCGCCGCCATCAAGGCCTTTGTGGTGAACCGGGTGGGTGACTTCGGCTTCATCCTCGGCATCGCCGCCTGCTACAAGATCTTCGGCACCATCGAGTTTGAGCCGCTGTTTGCCGCGGCCTCCGGCGCGGCAGGCAAGACCATTCATTTCCTCAGCTGGGATTTTGACGCGCTCACCACCATTTGCCTGCTGCTGTTCATGGGCGCCATGGGCAAGTCGGCCCAGTTCCTGCTTCACACCTGGCTGCCGGACGCCATGGAAGGCCCCACCCCCGTGTCGGCCCTCATCCACGCCGCCACCATGGTTACGGCGGGTGTATTCCTGGTGGCGCGCATGTCGCCGCTCTATGAGCTTGCCCCCGTGGCGCGCGAGGTGGTGGTCATCATCGGCGCGGTCACGGCCTTCTTCGCCGCCACCGTCGGCCTGGTACAGAACGACATCAAGCGCGTCATCGCCTATTCCACCTGTTCGCAGCTTGGCTACATGTTCGTGGCGCTCGGTGTGGGCGCCTATGGCGTCGCCATTTTCCACCTCTTCACCCACGCCTTCTTCAAGGCGCTGCTGTTTTTGGGCTCCGGCTCGGTCATTCATGCCATGTCGGGCGAGCAGGACATGCGCAAGATGGGCGGTCTCGCCCCCCACATCCGCATCACCTGGGCGCTGATGATCATCGGCAACCTGGCGCTGACCGGCTTCCCCTTCACGGCGGGCTATTTCTCCAAGGACGCCATCATCGAAAGCGCCTTTGCCGCCCACAGCGGTGTCGGCACCATGGCCTTCTGGCTTCTGGTGGTGTCGGCGCTGTTCACCTCCTTCTATTCCTGGCGTCTTGCCTTCCTCACCTTCCATGGCAAGCCGCGGGCCTCGGGCGAGGTCATGGCCCACGTCCACGAAAGCCCCAATGTCATGCTGGTGCCGCTCTATGTACTGGCGGCGGGCGCGCTTCTGGCGGGCCTGGTCTTCCAGAACTATTTCATCGGCCACGAGGAGGCGACCTTCTGGGGCAAGGCCATCACCCGCCTGGCCGATAATGAAATCATCCACCACATGCACAGCGTGCCGGGCTGGGTGAAGCTTGCCCCCATGGTTGCCATGGTGCTGGGCTTCCTCACGGCGCTGTTGTTCTACATCATCAACACGGCGCTGCCGAAATACTTCGCCGAGGGGCTGGAGCCGCTTTACCGCTTCCTGCTCAACAAGTGGTATTTCGACGAGCTTTACGACTTCCTGTTCGTCGAACCGGCGAAGCGCCTGGGCCGCTTCCTGTGGAAGAAGGGCGACGGCGCGGTCATTGACGGCTTCGGCCCGGACGGTGTGTCGGCCCGCGTGCTGGACGTGGCGCGCGGCGCCGTCAGGCTGCAGAGCGGGTATGTCTATCATTATGCCTTTGCCATGCTGCTGGGGGTTGCCGCCCTCATCACCTGGTTCAGCTTTGCGGGAGCGCACTGATGTCCTGGCCCATTCTCTCGCTGGTCACCTTCCTGCCGCTGGTCGGCGTGGCGGCCATCCTGTTTGCCCGCGGCGACGACGCGGCGGCCGACAACTACGCCCGCTGGACCGCGCTGTGGACCACGCTCGCCACCTTCATCCTGTCGCTCTTTGTGCTGTTCGGCTTCCAGTCCGGCCTGTCCGGCTTCCAGTTCACCGAAACCCATGACTGGGTGCCCGGCCTGTTCGGCTACCGCATGGGCGTGGACGGCATTTCCATGCCCTTCGTCATCCTCACCACCTTCCTCATGCCGCTGTGCATCCTGGCCTCGTGGTATGTGACCAAGCGCGTCAAGGAATACATGATCGCCTTCCTGGTGCTGGAAACGCTGATGATCGGCGTGTTCTGCGCCCTTGATCTGGTGCTGTTCTACCTGTTCTTTGAAGCCGGCCTCATCCCCATGTTCCTCATCATCGGCGTGTGGGGCGGGCCGCGCCGGGTCTATGCCAGCTTCAAGTTCTTCCTCTACACGCTGCTCGGCTCGGTGCTCATGCTGCTGGCGGTCATTGCCATGTACTGGCACACCGGCACCACCGACATTGAAAAACTGCTGGCGCTGAACCCCGGCTTCCCGGCGGGCATGCAGATCTGGCTGTGGCTGGCCTTCTTTGCCTCCTTCGCGGTGAAAATGCCCATGTGGCCGGTCCACACCTGGCTGCCCGATGCCCATGTGGAAGCCCCCACGGCAGGCTCGGTCATCCTCGCCGCCATTCTGCTGAAGATGGGCGGTTACGGCTTCCTGCGCTTCTCGCTGCCCATGTTCCCGGATGCCTCGCTTTATTTCCAGCCGCTGGTTTATGTCCTCTCCCTCATCGCCATCGTCTACACCTCGCTGGTGGCCCTGATGCAGGAGGACATGAAGAAACTCATCGCCTATTCCTCGGTGGCGCACATGGGCTTTGTCACCATGGGCATCTTCTCCATGACCCGTCAGGGCGTGGATGGCGCGGTGTTCCAGATGGTCAGCCACGGGCTGGTGTCGGGTGCGCTGTTCCTGTGCGTCGGCGTCATCTATGACCGCATGCACACCCGTGAGATTGCCGCCTATGGCGGTCTGGTCAACCGCATGCCGCTCTATGCGGCGGTGTTCATGCTGTTCACCATGGCCAATGTCGGCCTGCCCGGCACCTCGGGCTTCGTCGGCGAGTTTCTCACCATCCTCGGTGCCTATCAGTCCAGCAGCTGGGTTGCCTTCTTCGCCGCCACCGGTGTCATCCTGTCGGCGGGCTATGCCCTCTGGCTTTACCGCCGCGTTGTCTACGGCGTGCTCGACAAGCCCGCCCTGGCCCACATTCCGGACATGACGCCGCGTGAACTGATGACGCTGGGGCCGCTGCTGCTGCTCACCCTTTACTATGGCGTCCACCCCACACCCATTCTGGACGTGGTGGGCCCATCCGTTGAAAACCTCCTGAAGTCGGTTCAGGCCGCTGCTGCCGCCTCGCAGCAGGCTGCGGCCGTGCTCATCAAGTAAGGCCAAGCCCATGTCGCTTCTTCAATCCGCCGACGCCCTCGCCGCCCTGCCGGAAATCGTGCTGGCGCTTTCTGCCATGGCGCTGCTCATGCTCGGCGTGTTCCGCAAGAAGGGGGCTGCCGACACGGTCACCTCGCTGTCGGTTCTGGCGCTGCTGGTCGCGGGCCTTCTGGTCATGGTCATGAACAGCGGCACCACTCTTCAGGCCGCCTTCGCCGGCGCCTTTCTGGTGGATTCCTTCGCCCGCGTCATGAAGATGCTGGCCATCTTCGGCTCGGCCGTGGCCATTGTCCTGTCGTGGCAGTTCATGCGCCGCGAAAATCTGGCCAGCTTTGAATATCCCGTGCTCATCCTGCTCGCCACGCTGGGCATGATGATGATGATCTCGGCCAATGACCTGATTTCGCTCTATATGGGTCTGGAGCTGCAGTCGCTGGCGCTTTACGTCGTCGCCGCCATCAACCGCGACAATGCCAAATCCTCCGAGGCGGGGTTGAAATATTTCGTCCTCGGCTCGCTGTCGTCGGGCATGCTGCTCTATGGCGCCTCGCTGGTCTATGGCTTCACCGGCACCACCGCGTTCCCGCTCATCAAGAACGTCATCCTGTCGGGCGGCTCCAGCCTCGGCCTCATCTTCGGTCTGGTGTTCGTCATTGCCGGTCTGGCCTTCAAGGTTTCCGCCGTGCCCTTCCACATGTGGACTCCCGATGTCTATGAAGGCGCGCCCACCCCGGTCACCGCCTTCTTCGCCGCCGCCCCCAAGCTTGCCGCCATGGCGCTGTTCACCCGCGTCATGGTCAGCGCCTTCCCCGGCATCACCCCGCAGTGGCAGCAGATCCTGGTTTTCGTTGCCATCGCCTCCATGGCGCTGGGCGCCTTCGCCGCCATCGGCCAGACCAACATCAAGCGCCTGCTTGCCTATTCCTCCATCGGCCACATGGGCTATGCGCTGGTCGGCCTTGCCGCCGGTTCGGTGGAAGGCGTGCGCGGCGTCGTCATTTACATGCTCATTTACGTGCTCACCACGCTGGGCGTTTTCGCATGCGTGCTGGCCATGCGGCGCAACGGCAAATATGTCGAGAACATCGCCGACCTCGCCGGCCTTGCCCGCACCAACCGGGGCCTTGCCTTCGTCTTCTCCATGCTCATGTTCTCGCTTGCCGGCATTCCCGTTCTGGCGGGCTTCTTTGCCAAGCTCTTCGTCTTCCTCGCCGCCATCAAGGCGGGCCTTCTCACCCTCGCCATCATCGGCGTCATCGCCTCAGTGGTTTCCGCCTTCTATTATCTGCGCATCGTCAAGATCATTTACTTCGATGAGCCGGTGGCGGCCTTTGACGCCATGGATGCCGAGGTGAAAATGGTGGCCTATGCCTCGGGTGCCTTCGCCCTGCTGTTTGCCGTATTTGCCCGGCCGCTGACCGATCTTGCCACGGTGGCCGCACTGTCCCTGTTCTGAGGGTGTGGTGAGCGCGTTTCATCCCCTGCCGGTGCGCCGGTTTGAGCGCATTGACTCCACCAATGCCGAAGCCCTGCGCCTGGCCGCTGCGGGTGAGCAGGGGCCGCTGTGGATCAGGGCCGACCGGCAGGATCAGGGCAGGGGGCGGCAGGGCCGCCACTGGGTGTCGGACCAGGGCAACCTCTTTGCCACCCTGCTTCTGCCCACCGCAGCACCGCTGGATATTGTGCCGCAACTGGGCTTCGTTGCCGCCGTGGCGGTCCATGATGCCCTGAGCCATCTCGACATCCATGCCGTCAGCCTGAAATGGCCCAATGACGTGCTGCTGGAGGGTGCCAAGGTCTGTGGCATCCTGTCGGAGGTTGCCGCCACCACCCCGGTCACCGTGGCCCTGGGGCTCGGCCTCAATGTCGCCCATGCACCGGAAGGCATGCCCTATCCGGTCACGTCGCTTGCCGCCCACGGCCTTGCCGTCACGGCTGATTCAGTTTTTGAGAAACTGGCCGCAAGCCTCGGAATGTGGCTGAAAATCTGGGGCGAGGGGCGGGGTTTCCCCAGTGTCCGCCTGGCCTGGCTGGAGCGCTGCTTCGGGCTGAACAGCCCCGTCACCGCCCAGGGGCCGGAGGGGCCGCTCGCCGGTTATTTCCGTGACCTCGGCAAGGATGGCGCGCTGATGCTGGAAACGCCGGACCGCAAGCGTCACGCCATCCATTCCGGCGAGGTGCACTTTGCCAGCATGAGTGCCGCAGGCCATCTCACATGAACGCCAAAAAGAAATTCGATCACAGCCACGATCTGGTGCTGCTGCCCTTCGGCGGCACCGGCGAAATCGGCATGAACTGCTACGCCTATGGCGCCGACGGCGGCGCGGCGCGGCGCTGGCTGCTGGTTGATCTCGGGGTCAAATTCGGCAGCGAGCGCGAGCCGGGGGTTGATGTCATCCTGCCCGATATCGGCTTTCTCATCGCAAACCGCGACCGGCTGGAAGGTCTGGTCATCACCCATGCCCATGAGGACCACATCGGTGCCGTGCCCTGGCTGTGGCCGCAATTGCAATGCCCCGTCTGGTGCACCCCCTTCGCCGCCGAACTGCTGAAACTGAAGCTGAAGGAACATGGACTGGACGGCGAAGTGCCAGTTCACGTCATGGACCAGAAGGCCCATTTCAAGGCCGGTCCCTTCAAGCTCGAATTCGTCCCCGTCACCCATTCCATTCCGGAATCCTGCGCCCTCGTCATCGAAACCACGGGCGGCCGTATTGTTCATTCCGGCGACTGGAAATGGGACAAGACCCCGCTCATGGGCCGGGGCATGGATGAAAAGCGCTTCCGCGAACTGGGCGAGGCGGGCGTTGATGTGCTCGTCTGCGATTCCACCAATGTGCTGCGCGAAGGTTTTTCGCCATCGGAGCGCGAGGTGGCCGCCACCCTTGCCGACATTGTGAGAGAGGCCCCGGCCCGCGTCGTCGTCACCACCTTTGCCTCGCAGGTGGAGCGCATCTACAGCGCCGTCAAGGCCGCCCGCGCCGCCGGCCGCGAGGTGGTGATTGCCGGCCGCGCCATGCGCAACACCATTGAGGCCGCCCGCGCCACCGGCTTCCTCAAGGACGCCGGTGCCTTTCTGGATGAGGAGGAGGCAGGCTATCTGCCGCCCGACCGCGTGCTCATCCTGTGCACCGGCTCGCAGGGGGAGCCGCGCGCCGCCATTGCCCGCATTGCCGAGGGCAGCCACCCCCACATTGAACTGAACCGCGGCGACCTCGTCGTCTTCTCCTCCAAGACCATTCCCGGCAATGAGGTGGAGGTGGCGGCGGTCCATAACAATCTCGCCCTCATCGATATTGACGTGCTCACCTCTGACGATGCGCTGGTTCACTCCTCCGGCCATCCGCGGCAGGGCGAATTGCAGGCCCTCTATGACTGGCTGAAGCCGCGCGCCCTGGTGCCCATGCATGGTGAGCCGCGCCACCTGCGCGCCCATGCCCGCTTTGCCGAGGCCCAGGGCATCGGCGAAACCCTGATCCCCAAGGACGGCACCATCATGCGCCTGTGCCCGGCCCCCCTGCAGGTGGTGGATGAAGCGCCCGTGGGCCGCCTGCATGTTGATGGCCAGCTCATTGTGGCGGGGTCTGAGGGCTCGGCCAAACAGCGGCGCAAACTGTCCTTCGTCGGCATCATTGTGGCTGTGCTGGTGCTCACCGAAAAGGGCGAACTGGCCGACGACATCCAGATTGTCACCGATGGCGTGCCGCCGGGCCTGGAGGATGAGTTGCTGGAGGCGGCGGAAACCGCCTTTGACTCGCTGCCGCGCCCGCGCCGCAAGGATGTGAATCAGGTGGCCGAGACGCTGCGCATGTCCATCCGCCGCGCCGCCGAACAGGTCTGGGGCAAAAAGCCGGTGGTGAAGGTCATCGTCTCAACTGTTTGAGGCGCTGCTATAATCCCTCCCGAATCATGAGCAAAGCACCGAAATCGCCGCCGCCCGCAGCGCCCATCGAGCGGGTGGAGCTGAAGGACGCCTTGGAAGAGCGCTATCTCGCCTATGCGCTGTCCACCATCATGCACCGGGCGCTGCCCGACGTGCGCGACGGCTTGAAGCCGGTGCACCGCCGCCTGCTGCACGTCATGCGGCTGTTGCGCCTCGACCCCGAGGGCGCGTTCAAGAAATCGGCCAAAATCGTGGGCGATGTCATGGGCGGCTATCACCCCCATGGCGACCAGTCCATCTATGACGCGCTGGTGCGCCTGGCCCAGGATTTTGCCGCCCGCTATCCGCTGGTGGACGGCCAGGGCAACTTCGGCAACATCGACGGCGACAGTGCCGCCGCCTACCGCTACACCGAAGCGCGCATGACCGAGGTGGCGCGCCTGCTGCTCGACGGGCTCGACGAAGACACGGTGGATTTCCGCCCCAACTATGACGGCTCGGTGGAAGAACCGGTGGTGCTGCCCGGCGCCTTCCCCAACCTGCTGGCCAATGGCGCCACCGGCATCGCCGTGGGCATGGCCACCTCCATTCCGCCCCATAATGTCGCCGAACTCTGCGACGCCGCCCTGCACCTCATCAAGTTTCCCCGCGCCGGGGTGGACAAGCTCACCCAGTTCGTGCTCGGGCCCGACTTCCCCACCGGCGGCATCATCATCGACAGCCGCGCCGACATCACCGAGGCCTATCGCAGCGGCCGGGGCTCCTTCCGGGTGCGTGCCCGCTGGCTGACCGAGGATCTGGGCCGCGGCACCTGGCAGATCGTCATCACCGAAATTCCCTATCTGGTGCAGAAGAGCCGTCTGGTTGAAAAAATCGCCGAACTGCTCATCGCCAAGAAACTGCCGCTGCTGGCCGATGTGCGCGATGAGTCAGCCGAGGATGTGCGCCTGGTGCTGGAACCCAAGAGCCGCACCGTTGACCCCACCCTGCTGATGGAACAGATGTTCCGGGCCACTGAACTGGAAAGCCGCATCTCGCTCAACATGAATGTGCTGTCCGGCGGCAAGGTGCCCATGGTCATGCCGCTGCCGGACGTTCTGCTGGAATGGCTTCTGCACCGCAAGGAAGTGTTGCAGCGGCGCAGCTATTTCCGCCTTGGCCAGATTGCCAAGCGCCTGGAAATTCTCGGCGGCTATCTCATTGCCTATCTCAACCTTGATGAGGTGATCCGCATCATCCGCGAGGAGGATGAACCCAAGCCCGCGCTGATGAAGCGCTTCCAGCTCACCGACAATCAGGCCGAAGCCATTCTCAACATGCGCCTGCGCGCCCTGCGCAAGCTTGAGGAAGTGGAAATCCGCCGCGAGCATGAGGCGCTGACCAGGGAACAGAAGGGGCTGGAGGGGCTGCTTGCCTCCGATGATGAGCAATGGGCGCGCATAGCGGGAGAGATCAGGGAGGTGAAGGAGCGCTTCTCCAAGAAGACCGACCTGGGCCGCCGCCGCACCGACTTTGCCGAAGCGCCGGAAATTGACGCCGATCTGGAACAGGCCCTGATCGACAAGGAACCCATCACCGTGGTCTGTTCCGAAAAGGGCTGGATCCGGGCGCTGAAGGGCCACCTCGAGGATGCCTCCACCCTCACCTACAAGGAAGGGGACAAGGGCAAGTTCGTGGTCACCGCCCAGACCACCGACCTCATCATGCTGTTCTCATCGTCGGGCAAGTTCTTCACCCTGGAAGGATCGAAACTGCCGGGGGGCAGGGGCCATGGCGAGCCGGTGCGCCTGATGGCCGACATTGACGCCGCTGATACCATCGTGGCGCTGTTTGTGCACCAGCCGGGGGCAAGGCGTCTGGTCGCCTCCAGCGAGGGTGACGGCTTCATCGTGCCGGAGGATGATTGCGTGGCCAACACCCGCAAGGGCAAGCAGGTGCTGAACGTGAAGGCCCCGGCCGAGGCTCAGATCTGCGCCGCCGTGGCGGCAGGTGCCGACCACATTGCCGCCGTGGGTGACAACCGCAAGCTCCTCATCTTCCCGCTGGCGGAACTGCCGGAAATGGCCCGCGGCAAGGGCGTGCGCCTGCAGAAGTTCAAGGATGGCGGCCTGTCGGATGCCGTGGCCTTCACCCTCAAGCAGGGCTTGGCCTGGGTGGATTCATCGGGCCGCACCTGGACCGTCACCGACCTTGCGGAGTGGCTGGGCGAACGCGCCCAGGCGGGCCGCCTGCCACCCAAGGGCTTCCCCCGCAGCAACCGATTTTCCTGATCTGGAATAGCGGCGACGGAAATGCTGGTTTCCAGCCGTCTTGTTTTCAGAACGGCTTGAGCAGTCAGCCGCTCCCCACAACAAGGAGACCATCATGCTCAGGAAACTGGCAGTAACCACGCTTGCGCTTGCGACCCTCTCCGGCCTCGCCTTCGCCCAGGGTATGGGTGGTGGCATGGGTGGCGGCATGGGTGGCGGCATGGGTGGCGGCATGGGCAATCCCAACGCCCCCTTCATGCAGCGCTTCAAGGCTGTTGACGAAAACGGCGACGGCTTCGTCTCCCAGGCGGAAATGACGACCAACGCCGAGAATGTCTTTCTCGCCATGGACGCCGATGGTTCCGGCGAAATCACCATGGAAGAATACATGACGGTGCGCATGAACCCCGATGGTGGCAAAAACCCTGCCATGCAGCAGCGCAAGGCCGACCGCTTTCCCGCCATGGACACCGACAGCAACGGTCAGGTCAGCAAGGCTGAATTTGTGAACCGCGCCGCCGCCGGCTTCGCCGCCGCCGATGTCAGCGGTGACGGCAGGCTCGATCCCATGGAATTCCGCGGTCACGCCGAATAGGCGAAGTGCCGCAAAATACAATCAAAGATAGAAAGACGCTGCACCGGAGTTTGGCCTTGCAGCGTTTTTCTTGACCATCCGTTAACTGACGATCGGCCAAATTAGGGAATATTGACCTATTGGCAGAGTGGTCGACCGACGATGGAGAACAAGCCGCGTGAGTTCTGGATTGGCAGTGGACAGCTCATGCCGCACCCGCGCGCATCAACCGGTACTCTGATCCCGTCAGACTATGTCATCCGCAAAATGGGCGGTGTCCATATCACCGTGGATGATAACGGCACCACCATGCGCTGGGACATGAGCAGTGCCAACTGGTCGAGCCTCTATTTCGCCCGCGAATGGCTGCCCAACATGCCGGCACCCTATGCGCTGAAATTCTTCAATGCCGGCTGGTTCACCGAAACCCTGCCCGCGCCCGATGGCCTGCGCGACCGCATTCATGCCCTCATCACCAGGGCCGATATGCACCTCAGCGACCGCGTCTTCACCCGCACCTTCGTGCCCCAGCCCAAGCTGCTGCCGCCGCTTTTGCGCGCCTCCTGGGAGGCGGGCACGGCCGATGAGGACGATTCAGTGGAATGCGCCGTTGATGTCGGCACAGGCACGCACCGGGTCGAGCGGGTGGGCGAAAATTCCGCCATGGCCAATGTCTGGGGCGTATCGCGCGAAAGCCAGCCCTGCCGCACCGGCAATCACTATGACCGCGTGGTCTCACGCGCCTATTTCGATGTGCTGCGCAATGGCCGCCCGCATTACGACCATGTCTTTGCCGCCATGCCCGATCCCGGCGGCGAGGTGCAGTGGCGCAGCTACCAGCGCCTGATCTATCCGGCCGGAAATGGGCAGGGCCGCTACCGCCTGATCAGGGTGGTGAGCGAGGAGTGTCAGGTCGCGATCCCGTTATTGTAGCGATTTCCTCTGCCACCATCTGCTCCAGGTTTTCGCGTTCCGCCACAGCCAGATATTCCACCGGATCAATGCCGTCGCTTTTCCACAGCCAGCGCTGGAAGCCGCGCTCGAGGTGGCAATAGCCAATGCGGCCGACATGGCCATGACTGGCCATCTGATGGCTGGCCAGCCCCCAGATGGCGTCCGGGTTCCACTTCACCAGACACAGCATCAGCCCCAGCCGTGAAAACCGTTCAAAGGCGCGCCGGTTCTTGACCGCCGGGTTCAGCCACAGCTCGCCGTGATAGACCAGCCTGCCGTGCAGCCGTTCGGCAATGGAGCCTTCGGGCGGGGCTGGATGGCTTGGCACCATCAGTTCCTGGCGGCGCATATAGACACCGATGAAATAGGAAATGCCCCAATCCGCCAGACTGGTGGTCACCTCATCAAGGCGAAAGGCCTGCAGGCCCATGATCGCGCCAGAGCCATCAGTGGCCTTCAGCCACAGGCAGCGGTCAGCGGTAAGCTGGGTCACGGCGCCGTCGAAATAGGGCGAAACCGGCGATCCCCTGGCGCTGGTCCGGGCCGTGTTCAGAGCCTCGAGATTGCTGCAGGTTGAAACTGAAAGCCCGAATCCGGCCAGTTCCTCGATCATAGCCCCACAGACCCTGACCGTCGCCAGCGGATCAACAAGCCCCAATTTCGTCATAACCGTCCCCACTGCCAATCATTGCTGAATAGCTCCGATATGCTGGCAGTCAATCAATGTGAGCGTGTATCGTTACCAGCCGGGCACGGCCGCATCGGTTTCCACCCAGCCTTCGGCACCTAGCCGCTGCTGCGGCAGGTATCGGGCCTTGTAATTCATGGTCCGCGAGCCCTTGACCCAATATCCGAGATAGACAAATTCCAAGCCCAGGCGGGCCGCCCGCCGGATTGTATCAAGCACCAGAAAAGTGCCCACGCTGCGCCGCGCCAGCGCGGGGTCAAAATAGCTGTAGACCATGGACAGCCCGTCATCGAGCAGGTCCAGCAGCACCGCCCCCGCCAGCGCGCCGGCCCGTGGCCGGTCCGGGGCAAAGCGGTATTCGGCGATGCGGCTATTAACCACACCACAATCAATCATGGCGGCGAAATCAGCCTCACTCATTTCGGCCATGCCGCCACCGCCGTGGCGGGTGGCGATGTAGTTGCGAAACAGCGGATAATGATCGCACACCGCATCACCGCTCAGAAGTTCCGTGCTGAGATCGGCATTCTGCGCCATGACCCGGCGGAAACTGCGGCTCCAGCGGAACTTTTCAACCGGCACACGCACCGACACGCAGGCCTGACACGACTCGCAGAACGGCCGGTAGGCAATGTTCTGGCTGCGCCGGAAGCCGCTGTGCGACAATTGGTTGTTGAGCGCCAGCGCCAGGGGTCCGCCCAGATGGGTGAAAACCTTGCGCTCCACCTGTCCCGGCAGATAGGGGCAGGGTGTGGCGGCCGTGATGAAAAACTGCGGAAACTCGCGTTGCGCGGTCATGACCGGATCTCTTGCACCACATTATGGCGGGGCGCGGGCGGTGGCTTCAAGCCCCCCGGCGTTACGGAGCGTTGAATGTCGCCCCGTTCCAGCCTAGAGGGTGCCCACCAGGAGGCGGAACATGGTCAAGGCAGCATGGTTGGGACTGGGTGTCATGGGCTATCCCATGGCCGGTCACCTGAAGACGCGCGGTGGTGTGGCGGTGACCGTCTACAACCGCACCCCCGCCCGCGCCGCCCAGTGGGCGGCCCAGCATGGCGGTGCCACGGCTGCCAGCCCGGCGGCCGCGGCGGCCGGCATGGATTTTGTTTTCGCCTGCGTCGGCAATGATGATGACCTGCGCGCCGTCACCCTGGGGCCGGAGGGTTGTTTTGCGGCCATGAAACCTGGCGCGGTGTTCGTCGATCACACCACGGCCTCGGCCACGGTGGCGCGCGCCCTGAAGGCCGAGGCTGCGGCTCGCGGCCTGGGCTTTGTCGATGCGCCGGTGTCCGGCGGTCAGGCCGGGGCCGAAAATGGCGTGCTCTCGGTCATGTGCGGTGGTGACGCCGCCGACTATGAGCGCGCCGCCCCGCTGATCGCCCATTATGCGCGCATCTGCCGCCTGCTGGGTCCGGCAGGGGCGGGCCAGCTTGCCAAGATGACCAACCAGATCGCCATAGCCGGCGTGGTGCAGGGCCTGTCAGAGGCCATTGCCTTTGGTGAGCGTGCCGGCCTCGACATGGCGGCGGTGATCGAGGTGATCTCCAAGGGCGCGGCCGGTTCGTGGCAGATGGACAACCGCCACCGCACCATGATCGACGGCAAGTTCAATCATGGCTTTGCCGCGGACTGGATGCGCAAGGATCTGGCCATCTGTCTGGATGAAGCGCGCCGCAACGGTGCCCGCCTGCCGGTGGCTGCCCTGGTCGATCAGTTCTATGCCGAGGTTCAGGCCAGGGGCGGCAGACGCTGGGACACGTCCAGCCTCATCACCCTGCTGCGCGACTGAGGCGGCAACGCTTCGCCCCGCCATGGCAGTCATGTCGGCGCCGTCCTCTCCCCGAAAACGGCTCAGCGGTTTCGGGCATTGTGAGGTACGAATAAACCGCGCCTATTCGGCTTCGTCCACAGAAGCGATGGTGTTGTCTTCGCGGTTGATGGTCAGCATCACCTTGTCGCCGACGATGAAGCCGTCGGTGGAAAGCCCGGCCCCCAGCACATAGCGGCTGCCATCGGCCAGTGTCACGCTGCGGGCCTGGGCGTCAAAGGCTGCAATCACCGCCGTGACCTGCACGGCCTTGTCAGACGGTGTGCTGGTGCTGTCGGCAAAAGCACCGCCGGCACCCAGCGCGGCACTGACAAGAGTGGCACTGACAAGGGTGGCAATGGCAAGTCGCTTCATCATCAACTCCATAAATCAGGGGGCAGTCTAGGCACCGATGCAGGCTGCCGTCCAATGACAGATCGTTTAGCTTTGGCTTTTCAGACGCCTGGCCACATCCAGCGCGAAATAGGTGAGCACCCCCGACGCTCCGGCGCGCTTGAAGGCCAGCAGGCTCTCGGTGATGACCTTGTCGGGGTCAAGCCAGCCACGCTCGATGGCGGCCATCAGCATGGCATATTCGCCCGACACCTGATAGGCGAAGGTGGGCACGGAGAATTCGCGCTTCACGCGGGCAATGATGTCGAGATAGGGCATGCCCGGCTTCACCATCACCATGTCGGCGCCCTCGGCAATGTCGAGGGCAACCTCGCGGATCGCCTCGTCACCATTGGCCGGATCCATCTGATAGCTGCGCTTGTCGCCGGTCAGCGTTCCCGCCGATCCCACCGCCTCGCGGAACGGGCCATAGAAGCCAGAGGCATATTTGGCGCTGTAGGCCATGATCTGCACATCGCTGAAGCCCTGACCCTCCAGCCCGGCGCGAATGGCGGCAATGCGCCCGTCCATCATGTCGGAGGGGGCAATGATGTCGCAGCCCGCCTCGGCCTGCACCAGCGACTGCTGCACCAGAACCTTCACCGTCTCGTCGTTGAGAATGCGGCCGTCGCGCACCAGCCCGTCATGGCCATGGCTGGTGTAGGGGTCAAGCGCCACATCGCACATGACGCCGATTTCCGGCACGGCGCGCTTGATGGCGCGCACCGCCCGGCACACCAGATTGTTGGGGTTCAGCGCCTCGCGCGCATCGGCGCTGCGCAGGCTCCTATCGGTGTTGGGAAACAGCGCGATGGCCGGAATGCCAAGGCTGGCGGCCTGTTCGGCGCGGGCCGCCACCAGATCAACCGAGCATCGCTCCACCCCCGGCATGGACGACACGGCTTCCGTCCGGTTCTCACCGTCGATGACGAACACCGGCCAGATCAGGTCGGCGGCTGACAGCGCGTGTTCCGACACAAGGGCGCGCGCCCAGGCGCTCTTGCGGTTGCGGCGCATGCGGACATGGGGAAACTGCGGGGCGGGATAGGGAATGTGGGTCATGGTGGCCCGCGTCATATCAGGAAAGGGCGGGGGAGGGAATTGCCCGGCGCGCTATTGGCAAATGCGGTAGCCGCCGCGCCGCACCGTCATGTCGAGGTGGAAATGATCCTCGTGATAGCCGTCCGAACCGGGGCCGAGCACGGTGGTGAAGATCGGGCACAGACCGCTGTGGGCGGCACGCAGGAAGGCGCTGCGGCCCATCAGCCCCACCCCCCAGTCGTCCTTCACCGTCACGGCCGTGCCATCGGCCAGCAGAAAGGCCGACACATCCAGCGCATTGGCATAGGCATGCTGGCTCAGTTTTCCGGCCCGCGCCCCGTTGCGCCCCCGGCAGGCATAGGCGGTGGCATTGCGCAGGCCGGTGATCTTCTGTTTCAGCCTGTCCCCGGCGGCGGGCTTCACTGACTGGGTAATCCACTGATGCAGCCCCGCCGCCATCGCGCAGGAGGTCAGCGCCGGCGGCTCGATGGCCAGACCCGCCACCCTGCTGACCAGAATGGGCGCTGGTGCCCCGCAGCCATGGGCATGCCCCATGGCGGGGGCTTCGGCCCATTCGATATCGAGGCCCTTGAGCTGCTTGCGGCAGGCTTCGCGCCCGGCGGCAATGGTGGCGGCGGACCACTCGTCCCGGCCCGGCAGGGGCACCGGCTGGGCGCGGGGCAGGCTGGCCTGTTCTGGGCCGGGCTGCGGCGCACCCTCCTGGGCGGGCGGCACGGCCATGGGCGGCATCGGGGCCGGGTCGGCACCCCGCCTGGCCAGTGGCGGCTTGGGCCGCGGCTTTGGCACCGGCACGGTCTGGGCGGCATCGGGCAATTTCGGCTTGGGCCTGGGCAGCGGCGGCGGGGCGGCCAGAACCGGCACCGCCAGAGCCGCCACAAGCAATGCCACGCCCAACACCCTCATAATGGCCCCCGCCTTACAACACCCACAACCAGCCAGCCGCAGCGGCAGCCCGCAAACCGAACATTAACCATCTGTTGACCATAAGGGAACCGGCAAAGCGGCACCGCGTCCACCTACGCAGCGCCCCCCAACCGAGGTATTTATGCGCAAGCGTTTCCTTCTCACCGGCGCCGGCCGCGCGGCCCTGGTCCTGACGGCCCTTATGATGTCTCCTGCCAACGCGGCCGAGGATGTCCCGGCCCAGGCCTTCTATTATCTGGCCCAGGCCCACGCCATCAATGCGGCCTGCCACTTCCTGAGTGATTCGGCCCGGGATGAGCTTGCCACCTATGTTGCCCGTGCCGAGGTGGCAGCGGTGGAACGGCTGGGACTGGAGCAGGTGCGGGCTGCCCGTCAGCGTGGTGTGACCGACGGCAACGCCGCCGGCTGCCGCGACACCGCCCGCGCCACCCTGAATGAAACCCTGCTGGCCGCCCGCCAGGCGGTGGCCCAGATTGACCAGCCCGCGGCCGATGCGCAGGCCAGCCTGTCTGCGCCGCAAGCCGCCCCGGTGCAGACGGCTCTGGCCACACCGGTGCAGCAGCCGGTGGCCGCACCGGGCCAGCCCGCCGCCCGCCCTGCCACCGCCGCAGCGGCCGCGCGCCCCGCCGCAAAGCCCAGGGCCGCCCAGCGCAAGCCCGCCGCCAGGGACCGCGCCCTTGCCGCCGCGCCCCAGAACACCGCCCCCGCCGCCCCGCGCAATTCCGGCCTCGACCAGTATGGCGCCATGGCCGAACGATATTACTATGTGCGCCGCTGTGGCGGCATGTCCTCCGGCCAGGTCATGAGTTTCTATGGCCGGGTGGTGTCTAGCCACCGGGCGGCCGTGTCCGCCTTCGGCGTGCCGGCCGTGGCTGGCACCATGCGCCGGGCCGAGGCCCGCGCCCGCTCCCGCAGCTGTGGTTAAGGCCGCCATAAGCGTAACCACTGCTTAAGCCCACCGCCCAAGACTCCATAAACCACGGGCCAAACTCCGGCGAAATTGCGCAAAATTAGCGCGAATATAAGACCAAATTTACCGAGACTCTTCAGGTCGCCTTAAACCGCCGCGCCTAGTCTGAAGCCATCACGAGGACAGCCGTCAGAGCCGTCCCGGTAACAGGCAGACAAAGGTGGTCAAACATGAATACGCTCGCCAAGGGGGGACTCCGCCCCGTTACAGCGCAGCCCGCGCGGACGGAAATCAAGCATCGCTATCTCGAGGCGCTGACGCTGATTGAGCGCCTGCACCGCCGCCTGCTCGATGTCATCAAGGATGACTTTGAGCGGACCGGCGAAAAGGACGTGAACCCGGTTCAGGCCCTGCTGCTGTTCAACATCGCCGACTCTGAACTCACCGCCGGTGAACTGAAGTCGCGCGGCCACTATCAGGGTTCCAATGTCTCCTACAACCTGAAGAAGCTGGTTGAGGCAGGCTATGTGAACCACGAGCGCTCCAGCGCCGACAAGCGTTCGGTGCGGGTGCGCCTGACCGACAAGGGCCATGAAATCCGCAGCCGTGTGGATGCCCTCTACAACCGCCAGCTTCAGGCGGTGGAGGAAGTGGTGGGCCTGTCGGTGGATGAATTCGACCGCCTCAACAAGGCGCTCACCCGCCTCGAGCGCTTCTGGACCGACCAGATTCTCTATCGTCTCTGACCTCTGCCGAAGTGATCACCTGCAAAGCGCGCCCTGTGGCTGAAAAGCCGCAGGGTTCGTTTTTTGGCGGCAAGGGCTTCCCGCCGGACTCAAAAACGGATTCCTGAACCCTCCCAGCCTCCCTCCGGGGCGGGGACTGTCCTGCTTTGACGGGCGGGCAGGGGACTGGTATCTGTGAACGGTTGTTGTGAGGGGCAGGGCGCGGCGGCCCGGCTGCTTGGCACAAGTGAGGCTGTGATGTTTCTTTCGAAATCTGCGGGGCGCGCTCTGCGCCTTCCGGTCCGGCGCGTTTCGGCGCTGGCCCTGTGCCTGATGATGGCGGCGGCCCATGGCCTTCCCGCCCGCGCCGAGTCTGGCAACGACATTCAGCAGATGATCAAGTCAAAGCGCCCGCCAGCGTCCCCGGCAGCCATGCCGGAGCCTGCACCCATGGTGATGGAGCCGCCGGCTGAGCCCGCACCGGCTCCGGTGGTGGTGGCTCCGCCCGCTACGCCCGGCGTGTCACCGGCCGAACCGGCGGAGGTGAAACCCTTTGTGCCCTCTGCCGAGGTGGCCACCCTCAAGGCCTCCGGCGAGCCGATGATCAACCCCGGCAGCGCCTCGCAATTGCGCGCCGCCGAAGCCCGCTATGCCGCCGTGGCCGCCCAGGGCGGCTGGCCCAAACTGGGCAGCGGCAGCTACCGCAAGGGTTCCAAGGGCAATCATGTTCTGGCTCTCAACCGCCGTCTGGCGCTGGAGGGATATCTTTCCTCCGCCGCCATGGACAGCAACGTCTACACCCCCGCCACGGTTCAGGCGGTGAGCCGTTTCCAGGCCAACACCGGCCTTGATGCCACCGGCAAGGTCGATGGCCCGACGCTGAAGGCGCTGAACATTCCGGCCGCCGCCCGTGTTGCCACCATCCGCGCCAACATCGACCGTCTCGCCGCCTATGAGCAGAACCTCGGCACGCGCTATGTCGTGGTCAATGTTCCGGCCCAGCAGATCCAGACCGTCACCAATGGCCGCATCAATTCGGTGCACCGCGCCATTGTCGGCAAGCCCGAGCGCCCCACCCCGGTGGTCATGACGGCGCTTTCCGACATCAATTTCAATCCCTACTGGAACGCGCCCGCTTCCATCGTCGAGAAGGACATCATCCCCAAGATCCTCAACGGCGGCACCGACATTCTCCGCACCATGAACATCCGCGTGTTCAAGGGCTATGGCGGCGAGGAGGTGGACCCCGATACGGTGGACTGGAAGACCGCCGTGGCCGATGACTATCTGTTCCGCCAGGAACCGGGCGGCGGCAACGCCATGGCCACTGCCAAGATCAATTTCTCCAGCCCCTTCGGCATCTATCTGCACGACACGCCGGAACGCTATGCCTTCAACAACAATGGCCGCTTCTATTCCTCGGGCTGCGTGCGCGTGGACAAGGTGGCGGTGCTGCTGAACTGGATCCTGAACGGCCAGGATGGCATCAATGCCGGCCGCATTGACGAACTGGCCAAGTCGCAGGAAAGGCTGGATGTGAAGCTGGCCAATCCGCCGCAGTTGCGCGTGGCCTATCTCACCGCCTGGCCGGCGGGCGGTGGCACGGTTGCCTTCCGCAATGACATTTACGAACTCGACGGCTCCGGCTTCACCGTCGGCCAGCCCATGCCGCTGGGTGAAACCAGCCCGGATGGTCAGCGCTATGTGCTGAAGCCCATTCCCCGCCAGCCCGCATCCGTGGAAGCCGCCGAGGCCGAGGGCTTTGGCCTGTTTGGCGGCATGAGCAGCAAGAACAGGACGGCGGCCAGCAGCAAGAAGCCCGACGCCAAGACCACGACCGCGCCCATTACCGCCACGTCAAAGCCTGCGCTCAAGCCAGCGGTCACCGACGCCCCGGCCAAGGCTGACCTGCCAGAAAAACCGGCCAAGACCGTGATTTCCACCAAGACCAGGGCTGACGCACCTAAGCCGCAGGGCGAAGCCAAGGCCTATCCGGGCCTGTTCGACTGGGCCGCCTACCGCAAGGAACAGGCGGCAGCCGCCAAGGTCAAGCCGCCGGTGAAAGCCGCTGGCAAGGCCACGGCGAAGAAGGCAGCCGACAAGACCGCGACCGACAAGAAGGTGGCCGACAAGAAGGCGGCCGACAAAAAGGTTGCCGACAAGAAGGTGACCGACAAGAAGGTCGTGGACAAGAAGGCGGCCGACAAGACGGTGACTGACAAGAAGCCTGCCGCCAAACCGGTGGACAAGACGGCCAAGAAGAAACCGCTGAAACCGCCGCTGACCACCGCCACCAATTAGCGCCGCAGCCTGCGGCCTTCTGTCCCAATCATTACGCCCTGTTCACTTGACCCGAAGGCCCCGCCGCGGTTCTTCTGCGCCTGAGAACGTGACAACCGCAGGGCCCCGTGAGGCAGCGATGACCACCACCGACTACCGCACCATTTTCACCACCGCCCTCGACACGCTGCGGCGCGAGGGGCGCTATCGCGAATTCGCCGACATCTGCCGCTACAAGGGCCGCTTTCCGCGCGCCCTCTATCGCGGCCCCCGGGGCGAGCAGGAAGTCACCGTCTGGTGCTCCAACGATTATCTCGGCATGGGCCAGCACCCCAAGGTGATCGAGGCCATGCACTTTGCCATCAATGAGGTGGGCGCCGGCTCCGGCGGCACCCGCAACATTTCCGGCACCACCCACTATCATGTTGAGCTTGAGGCTGAACTGGCCGATCTCCACGGCAAGGAAGCAGCCCTGTTGTTCAATTCCGGCTACATGTCCAATGAAGCCACCCTCTCCACCTTGGGCCGTCTCCTGCCCGGCGTCATCATTCTGTCGGATGAACTCAATCATGCTTCCATGATTGAGGGCATCAAGCATGGCCGTTCGGAAAAGCAGGTCTTTGCCCATAATGACCTCGAAGACCTTGAAGCGAAGCTCAAGGCTCTGCCGCTGGAGCGGCCCAAGGTGATTGCCTTTGAATCCGTCTATTCCATGGATGGCGACATTGCCCCCATCCGGGAGATCTGTGATCTCGCTGAAAAATATGGCGCGCTCACCTATTGCGACGAGGTTCATGCCGTCGGCATGTATGGTCCGCGCGGCGGCGGCATCATCGAGCGTGAAGGCCTGCTGGACCGGGTTGACATCATCGAGGGCACGCTGGCCAAGGCCTTCGGCCTCATGGGTGGCTACATCACCGGTTCTGCCGCCCTGGTCGATGCCATCCGCTCCTATGCGCCGGGCTTCATCTTCACCACCTCCATCGCCCCGGTCATCGCGGCGGGGGCCACCGCCTCCATCCGCCACCTCAAGGAAAGCCAGACCGAGCGCAGCCTGCAGCAGTCCCACGCCGCCCGGCTCACCGCCGCCCTGAAGGCCAAGAACCTGCCGGTCATGGCAAGCCCCAGCCATATCGTGCCGGTCATCATCGGCGATCCGGTGAAGTGCAAGAAACTGACCGACCGGCTGATGGACGAATTCAACATTTATGCCCAGCCCATCAACTATCCCACCGTGCCCAAGGGCACCGAGCGCATCCGCCTGACCCCCGGTCCGCTGCACGGTGAACTGGAAATCGCCCGGCTGGTGGCCGCCCTCGACCATCTCTGGACCGACATGGGCCTGCGCCGCGCCGCCGCCTGACCGCCGGTTCTCACGCGTCGCAAATCTGCCGCCAGCCGCCGCCCGCCAGGGCAGGGGCCGTGCTTTCGTCGGATAGTGTGAGGCCGCATCAACTTGCAACTGGACCCGCCCGCCTGAGGCTGTATTTTGCGGGCCAGCGATTCAGGAAAGGGACGGCCATGGCCAGGAAAACTGCCGCGAAGAAATCCGTGAAGACCTCTGCCAGGGCGAAACCCGCCAAAAAGGCTTCCGCCCGCAAGGCACCGGCGAAGAAGGCCAAGCCCCTGTTCCCCGGTTTCTTCAAGGAGCGTCTGGCCAGGACCGATGCCAAGGTGGCCAGGGCCATTGCCGGTGAACTCGTCCGCCAGCAGAAGAAGATCGAACTCATCGCCTCGGAGAACATCGTGTCGCGCGCCGTGCTTGACGCGCAGGGCTCGGTGATGACCAACAAATATGCCGAAGGCTATCCGGGCCGCCGCTATTACGGCGGCTGCGAATGGGTGGACGTGACCGAGAACCTGGCCATCGAGCGCGCCAAGCAGCTGTTCGGCGCCAGCTTCGCCAATGTCCAGCCCCACTCCGGCGCTCAGGCCAATCAGGCCGTGTTCTTTGCCCTGCTCCAGCCGGGCGACACCTTCATGGGCCTCGACCTCGCCTGCGGCGGCCATCTCACCCACGGCTCACCGGTCAACCAGTCGGGCAAGTGGTTCAAGGTCGCCTCCTACAAGGTGCGCGAGGACAATCACCTCATTGACTATGATGCGCTGGCCCAGCAGGCGCTGGCGGTGAAGCCCCGGCTCATCATTGCCGGTGGCTCGGCCTATCCGCGCACCCTCGACTTCAAGCGCTTCCGCGAAATTGCCGACTCGGTTGGCGCCTATCTGATGGTGGACATGGCCCACTTTGCCGGTCTGGTGGCGGGCGGCGTGCATCCCAATCCGCTTGAGCATGCACATGTCGTCACCACCACCACGCACAAGACCCTGCGCGGCCCGCGCGGCGGCATGATCCTGTCGCGCGATGAGGATCTGGGCAAGAAGATCAACTCCTCCGTCTTCCCCGGCCTGCAGGGGGGGCCGCTTGAACATGTCATCGCCGCCAAGGCGGTGGCCTTTGGCGAGGCGCTGAAGCCCGCCTTCAAGACCTATGCGAAGAATGTGGTGGCCAATGCCAAGGTGCTGGCCGAGACCATGATAGAGGGTGGCTGTGACATCGTTTCCGGCGGCACCGACACCCACCTCATGCTGGTTGACCTGCGCCGGAAGGGCATTTCCGGCAAGGCCGCCGAACAGGCCCTGGGCCGCGCCAACATCACCTGCAACAAGAACGGCATTCCCTTCGATCCCGCTCCCTTCACCATCACCTCGGGCATCCGCATCGGCAGCCCGGCGGGCACCACGCGCGGCTTCGGCCCCGCCGAGTTCCGCGAGGTGGGCCGCCTCATCATCGAGGTGGTGGATGGTCTGGCCGCCAATGGCGAAGACAGGAACGGCAAGGTGGAAGCAGCGGTGAAGCGCAAGGTCGAGGCCCTGACGAAACGGTTCCCCATCTATTCGTGATGGGTTAGTCTGGTCCCATGCGCTGTCCCTTCTGCGGCAATGAAGACACTCAGGTGAAGGATTCGCGGTCGTCGGAGGACGGCACCGCGATCCGCCGCCGCCGCCTCTGTCCCGATTGCGGCGGCCGCTTCACCACCTTCGAGCGCGTGCAGCTGCGCGAACTCATGGTCATCAAGAAGTCGGGCCGCCGCGTGCCCTTTGACCGCGAGAAGCTGGCGCGCTCGGTCAATGTGGCGCTGCGCAAGCGCCCGGTGGACCCGGAGCGGGTGGAACGCATGATCTCCGGCATTGTCCGGCAGCTTGAAAGCCTGGGTGAAAGCGAACTCAAGTCCGACATCATCGGTGGCCACATCATGGAGGGGCTGAAGAACCTCGATGACGTGGCCTATGTGCGCTTCGCCTCGGTCTATCAGAATTTCCGCGACCTCAAGGATTTCGTGAACATCCTCGGCGAAATGAAGGGCGAGGAGGGCGAGGCCCGCCCCGAAGGCCGGGAGGAGTGACCATGCCGGGCCTTGCGGGCCGCTGGATGGATCTCGCCAACCGCCTCGGCCGCCGCGCCCTGGGCACCACGGCGGAAAACCCGCCGGTGGGCTGCCTTCTGGAGAAGGATGGTCTGGTGGTGGGGCTGGGCTGGACCCAGCCCGGCGGCCGCCCCCACGCCGAAACCGTGGCCCTGGCCATGGCGGGGGAGGCAGCGCGCGGCGCCACCTGTTTCGTGACCCTGGAACCCTGCGCCCATCACGGCAAGACCCCGCCCTGCGCCGAAGCGCTGGTCAGGGCCGGGGTGGCGCGGGTGGTGGCGGCAATCGGCGACCCCGATCCACGCGTGGCGGGCAGGGGCTTTGCCATGCTGCGCGCCGCCGGCATTGCGGTGGCGGTGGGCGAAGGCGCGGCGGAAGCCCGCCGGACGCTTGCCGGCTTCCTGAATCGGATTATCAGCAACCGCCCGCAAGTCATTGCCAAACTGGCGGTTTCCTCCGATGGCAGGATCGCGGCACAGCCCGGCACGGAAACTCGCATCACCGGCCCCGAAGCCTGGGCCCGCACCCATTTGCTGCGGGCAGAGGCTGATGCCATCCTCGTCGGCCTTGGCACGGTTCTGGCCGATGACCCGGACCTGACCTGCCGCCTGCCGGGCATGGCGGGACGCTCGCCCGTCCGCGTGGTGGCCGACAGCCAGCTGCGCCTGCCGCCCCACAGCCGCCTGGCCGCCAGTGCCACGGAAACCCCGGTCTGGCTGCTCTCCACCCGCGATGGCGCGGTGGCCCCCGGTGTCAGCGTATTGGTTTGCGCCGCCGCCCCTGATGGCCGGGTCAACCTTGCCGACGGACTGGAAAAACTGGCCGGGCGCGGCATCAACACCGTGCTGGTGGAGGGTGGGGCGCACCTGATCGATTCCCTCTGGCAGGCCGACTTCATTGACCGTCTGCACATCCACCGTTCGCCCCTCACGCTGGGGCCGCAGGGGCTGGCGGCGGGACCGCTGCTGACAGAGGCGGCAAAGCGCCTTAACCTCATCACGGAACTGCGATTGGGCGAAGACACCGCCTCCGTCTATGAACGGCGCGGACAGGATTGAACCATGTTTACCGGACTTGTCAGCGATGTGGGCGACGTGCGCGCGATTGTGCGCGAGGCCCAACTCACCCGCTTCACCATCGCCTCGGCCTATGACCCGGCCACCATTGCCCTCGGCGCCTCCATCGCCTGTGACGGCTGCTGCCTCACCGTGGTGGCCGTGACCGCAGGCGCGCGCGGCGCTGACTTCAGCGTCGAAGCCTCGCCCGAAACCCTGGCCCGCACCACCCTGGGCAGCTGGCAGACGGGCCGCCGCGTCAATCTGGAACGCGCCCTGAAGCTCGGTGACGAACTGGGCGGCCACATGGTGTCCGGCCATGTTGATGGTGTGGCCACCATCGTCTCCATCAGCGCTGACGGCGGTTCGTCGCGCTTCGTCTTCGAGGCTCCGGCGGCATTGGCCCGCTTCATTGCCGAAAAGGGATCGGTGACGCTGAACGGCACCTCGCTCACCGTCAATGCGGTGACGGTGAACCGCTTCGGCGTCACCCTCATTCCCCACACCCTGGCCGTCACCAGCTGGGGCGGGGCCAGGGCGGGGGACGCCGTCAACATTGAAATTGACCTGCTGGCGCGCTATGCCGCCCGCCTCAGTGAGTGTTCATGATGAAAACCGACAAGAAGACTGCCGACTCCCGCAGGCTCAAGGGCGATGTGCTGATCGTTGAGGCCCGCTTCTATGACGATCTCGCCGATGAACTGGCCAAGGGTGCCATTGCCGCGCTGGAGGCAGCGGGCGTCAACTGGGCGCGCATTGCCGTGCCGGGGGCATTGGAAATTCCGGGCGCCATCGCCATTGCCGAGGAGGAGCTGGAATTCGACGCCTATGTGGCGCTGGGCACCGTGATCCGTGGCGAAACCGGCCACTATGACATTGTCGCCGGTGAAAGTGCCCGCGCCCTCATGGACCTTACCCTGCAGGGTCTGGCCATCGGCAATGGCATTCTCACCGTCGAAACCATGGAGCAGGCCTGGGCCCGCGCCCGGGTGAGCGACATGAACAAGGGGGCAGGGGCGGCCGAGGCGGCGCTGGCGCTGCTTGGCCACCGCCGCGCCTTCCGCAAGGCCAAGAAGAAATGACCAGCACCGCCAAGGCCCGCAAGCCCGGCCCCACCACCCGCGCCGCGGCCCGCCTCGGCGCGGTGCAGGCGCTTTACCAGATGGATCTGGCGGGCACCGATGTGGGCGAGACGCTGGCCCAGTTTGCCACCCGCGCGCAGGGCGAGGATTTTGACGGCGGCCAGTGCGGCGAGGCTGATACCAAGCTGCTGCGCGAGGTGGTGGAGGGGGCGGTGCGCGAACAGTCCACCCTCGATCCCGCCGTGGACCATATTCTCGACAAGGACTGGCCGCTGCACCGGCTGGATGCCACGGTGCGCGCCATTCTGCGTGCCGCGGCCTATGAGCTGATGTTCCGCGAGGCTACCCCGGCCAAGGTGGCGATCACCGAATATGTCGCCGTGGCCGATGCCTTCTTCGGCGCGGAGGAGCCGCGCTTTGTCAACGGCGTGCTGAACGCGCTGGCCCGCCAGCGCCGGCCGGCGGAATTCGGCCTGTGACCCAGACTGCCGCCATCCCGGCCGCCGACGCCGAAGCCCGGCGCACCATCCTGCTGCTGGCGGTGTCGCAGGCGCTCTATTCCAACGCCACCATCCTGCTCTTTGCCTCGGCCTCGCTGGTGGGGGTCATGCTGGCCCCCAGCACAGCGCTGGCCACATTGCCCATCACCACCTTTGTGGTCGGGTCGGCCCTGTGCACCATTCCGGCCGCCCTGCTGATGCAGCGCTTTGGCCGCAAGCCGGGCTTTGCCCTCGGGGCACTGGCGGGCGTGGCCGGGGCGCTTCTGGCGGCGGCGGCCATTTTCCAGGCCAGTTTCGTGCTGTTCTGCCTGGCCACGGCCATGCAGGGGGTGTTTCAGGCCTTCGCGGGCTATTACCGTTTTGCCGCCGTGGAGGTGGCCAGCCCGCGCACCCGCCATCTTGCCATCTCCTGGGTGCTGACCGGCGGCGTGGTGGCCGCTGTCACCGGCACGCTGCTCACCACCGCCACCGCCGATCTGCTGGTGCCCTACAGTTTCGCCGGGTCCTACCTGGCCAGTGCGGTTCTGTCGGTGCTGGCTCTGGTCATCATTCTCATGCTTGACCTGCCAAAACCCAGTGCCGAGGTGGTGTCGGGCCCGCGCCGCTCATGGGCTGCGCTGATGGCCAATCCGCGCCTGCCGGCGGCCATTGCCACGGCGGCCATTTCCTATGCCATGATGAACCTCATGATGACCGGCGCGCCGGTGGCCATGGTGGGCTGCGGCTTTGCCCCCTCGGACGCCTCCTGGGTCATCCAGTGGCATGTGCTGGCCATGTATGTGCCCAGCTTCTTCACCGGCCATCTCATCAAGGCCTATGGCGCGGAGCGCATTGCCGCCCTGGGCATGGCGCTGCTGCTGGCGGCGGCGGCGGCCGGCCTGTCGGGTCTGGATTTCGACCGTTTTGCCGTGGCCCTGGTGCTGCTGGGCCTGGGCTGGAATTTCGGCTTCATCGGCGCCACCACCATCCTCACCGAAACCTATGAACCGGCCGAGCGGGCCAAGGTGCAGGGCGGCAATGATTTCACCGTGGCCGTCACCACCGCCAGCGCGTCCTTCCTGTCCGGCCAGATACTCAGTCGTTTCGGCTGGCACGGCGTCAATATCACCCTCATCCCCTTTGCCGTGGCGGGTCTGTTCATACTGGTCTGGTTGTGGCGCCATCCCGCCAGCCGCGCCGCCCGGGCCGAGGCGCTTCCCCCCGCCGCTTAACCAAGCCTTAAGGCCCATTGCGCGGCTGGCCCGCTTTTGGCATATCGCAGCGCACAAGCCGGGCCAGGACCGGGATGGGGCGATTCCGCCCCCACAGCGTCCTGAACCGGGGCAACACAAACCAAAGGGTATCTCCATGGCTACCGCACTCTGGCTGATCGTGCTCGCGGGCGCGCTCTCCATCGTGTACGGCATCGTTACCACCCGCGGCCTTCTGGCCGCCGATGCCGGCACCGCCCGCATGCAGGAAATTTCCGCCGCCGTCCGTGAGGGCGCGCAGGCCTATCTCAAGCGCCAATACACCACCATCGCCTTCGTTGGCGTGGCCATTTTCGCCATCGCCTTCTTCCTGCTCGGCTGGAAGTCGGCGGTCGGCTTCGCCATCGGCGCCTTCCTTTCCGGCCTCGCCGGTTTCATCGGCATGAACGTGTCGGTGCGCGCCAATGTGCGCGTGGCGCAGGCGGCCACCAAGTCGCTGGCCGGCGGCCTTGACCTCGCCTTCAAGTCGGGCGCGGTGACGGGTCTCCTGGTGGCCGGTCTGGGCCTTCTCGGCGTCACCCTCTATTTCTTCTTCCTCACCGGCGTTCTGGGCCTCAACCCCACCAGCCGCGATGTGGTTGATCCCCTGATCGCGCTGTCCTTCGGCGCCTCTCTCATCTCCATCTTCGCCCGTCTCGGCGGCGGCATCTTCACCAAGGGTGCGGACGTCGGCGGCGACATGGTGGGCAAGGTCGAGGCCGGCATTCCCGAGGATGATCCGCGCAACCCCGCCACCATTGCCGACAACGTCGGCGACAATGTCGGTGACTGCGCCGGCATGGCCGCTGACCTGTTTGAAACCTATGTGGTGACCGCGGTTGCCACCATGGTGCTGGCCGCCATTGCCCTGCCGGAAGCCTACAAGATTTCCGGCATGGTGCTGCCGCTGGCCATTGGCGGCGCCTGCGTCGTCACCTCCATCATCGGCACCTTCTTCGTCAAGCTCGGTGCCTCCAACAACATCATGGGCGCTCTCTACAAGGGCGTCATTGCCACCGGCGTTCTGTCGCTGGCGGTGCTCTATCCGGTCATCTCGCTGGTGTTCAACGGCATGGGCGGCGACCTCGGCGGCTTCACGCCCATGGCGCTCTACTGGTGCGGCGTGGTCGGCCTGCTCATCACCGCCGCCATCATCTGGATCACCGAATACTACACCGGCACCGGCAAGCGCCCGGTGAATTCCATTGCCGAAGCCTCCATCACCGGCCATGGCACCAACGTCATCCAGGGTCTTGCCGTGTCCATGGAAGCCACCGCCCTTCCGGCGCTGGTCATCGTGGCCGGCATCATCGTCACCTTTAACCTCGCCGGTCTGTTCGGCGTGGCGGTGGCGGTCACCACCATGCTGTCTCTGGCCGGCATGATCGTGGCGCTCGACGCCTTTGGCCCGGTCACCGACAACGCCGGCGGCATTGCCGAAATGGCCGGCCTGCCGAAGGAAGTGCGCAAGAACACCGACGCGCTCGACGCCGTGGGCAACACCACCAAGGCCGTGACCAAGGGCTATGCCATCGGTTCGGCGGGCCTTGGCGCGCTGGTGCTGTTTGCTGCCTACACCCAGGACCTCAAGACCTTCTTCGGCGGCGTGCCGGTCTCCTTCGACCTGTCCAGCCCCTATGTGGTCGTGGGCCTGCTGTTTGGCGGTCTGCTGCCCTATCTGTTCGGTGGCATGTCCATGACCGCGGTGGGCCGTGCGGCCCAGTCGGTGGTCATCGAGGTGCGCCGCCAGTTCAAGGAAGACCCCGGCATCATGAAGGGCACCTCCAAGCCCGACTATGCCCGCGCGGTCGACCTGCTGACCCGCTCGGCGATCAAGGAAATGATCCTGCCGTCGCTGCTGCCGGTGCTGTCGCCCATCGTGGTCTATTACGTCATCAAGGCCATTGCCGGTCAGGCACAGGCCTTTGCGGCGGTGGGCGCCATGCTCATGGGTGTCATCGTCACCGGCATCTTCGTCGCCATCTCCATGACGGCGGGCGGCGGTGCCTGGGACAACGCCAAGAAGTCCTTTGAGGACGGCTTCGTCGACTCCAAGGGCGTGAAGCACCTCAAGGGCTCGGACGCCCACAAGGCCTCCGTCACCGGCGACACCGTCGGCGACCCCTACAAGGACACGGCGGGCCCCGCCGTGAACCCGATGATCAAGATCACCAACATCGTGGCCCTGCTGCTGCTCGCGGTCCTTGCCGCGCACTGAGCCAGACCATCGCAACGGAAAGGCCGGGGTTTATCCCCGGCCTTTTTGTTTGCCCCGAAATTGCCCCACATGCGGCGGGCATGGCCGCGAAATGGCCCGATCACGGCCAATAACGCCCGTTAACCATACCGTGAACCGGGGACAGGGACGGCGCATTTCGAGGGGAATGCGCGATGAGCGGCAAACGTGTTCTGTGCGGTGTGTTGGCGTTCCTGTGTGTGTCCGGTTCCAGCGCCGGAGCCGAAGAGGTGAACCGGCTGGGCAAGACCAGCCGTGAACTGGTGGCCTTCTTTGCCCCCAAGCCCGCAGCCACCTCCTGGGTGGGGCGTTATATCGGCGCCACGCTGGGCTGGGCCTTTGGCTCCTCCACCCAGCATTATAACCGTGCCGGTGATCATGGCACCGCCACCCTGGAACCCGATGGCCCGGCAGCGGCCGTGACCCTTGGCCAGAACTGGCTGGTGGGCGATGGCCTGATGCTGGGTGTGGAGGGCGATCTTGGCCTTCTCAACGCCAGTCAGCCGGCCACCCCCGTCTATGACGGCCATGTCTGGTCAAGCCAGATGGGCCCCGTTTATGCCACCGCCAGGGGCAGGGCGGGCTATTTCGTGCAGGACGACACCATGCTGTTCCTGACCGGCGGCCTGGCCATCACCAGCATTGATGACACCTCCATTGGCAACACCGAAGGCGAGACCGCCATCAAGCGCGGCCTGCGCGCCGGTCTGGCGCTGGGCGGCGGGGTGGAATATCAGTGGGATCCGCAATGGACGGTGCGCGCCGAATACATGCACATGGACTTCGGCACGGCCTCGGGCCACAGCGCCAATGACGAGGCCTTCAGCTTCGAACCCACCCTTGGCCTGTGGCGCATTGGCGCCAGCATGAAGTTCTGAGAACCGCCCGGATCATTTAGGCAGGCTGATGCCGCCGCCCGGACCGGCAACCCCGGGCGACGAGCGCAGAATGCCCCTGAAGATGTCCTGCAGGATGGTGAGTTCGCCACCCGCCACCGGCGTCTTGCGGTCATTGATGTTGATGATCTTGCCGTCTTCCAGACCATATTGGGCGAAGTTGGTCACCTGGTCGTTCTTGTTGAAGCGGATGGCCGTCACCTCGCGATTGGTTTCCACCGGCTGCAGGAATGACCGGCTCTCGGTGGTGGAGGTGATGTAGTAATAGCTGTCGCCCTGGAAGTTGACGCTGGCGGTGGTTGACGGCGAGCCGAGAATGCCCTCCACCTCGGACTTGGCCATGCCCTCGGATATCTGTGCAAAGGCACCGGGCCGGGCATAATAGCCGCGGTGATTGATCTCCGGCGAACAGGCCGCCAGAAGGGTTGCACAAGCGCCCGCGACCAGCCACATTGACGCCGAACCGATGAATTTCACTGTCATGACCAACCGCTGCATTATCCGGGGCCGAAACGCCCGCACCCTGTTTAGCCCGCTCGCCACCGCCGGAGCAAGCGCATGAGCCTGTGGCCCTGGCGCAAGGCCGGAACCCGACCGGAGGAAGCCCTCTATGCGGCGATTGTGGCGGCGGCACGGCGGCCTCGCTTTTATGCCACAGGGGCGGTGCCCGACACGCTGGAAGGCCGCTTTGACATGGTGGTGCTGCACCTTGCCCTGGTGGTGGAGCGCCTGCAGGGCGAGGGCATGGACGAGCTTGTCCGCGCCCTGGTGGAACGTTTCGTCACCGGCATGGACGACGCGCTCCGCGAACTGGGGGCAAGTGATGTGACGGTGGGCAAGAAGGTGCGCCGCATGGCCGAAGCCTTCTATGGCCGCGCTGCCGCCTATGGCGCGGCGGGCAATGACGAAACCGCCCTTGCCGCCGCTCTGGCGCGCAACCTGTGGCCCGATGTCGAGCCGCCGGGCGCACTGCCGGAACTGGCCCGCTGGGTGGTGGCAGCCAGGGCAGCGCTGGCCGCCCAGCCTGCTGCCGCCATGGCCCAGGGCACGGTGACATTCCCATGACCCGCACCCCCCGCAGCCCCGCCGTTGAATTTTCCCGCCCCATCGAGGTGGACCGGGTGCCCCGCACTGGCAGCCATGAGAAGCTCAGGGCTGAACCCGGAGAATGCGAAAAACTGGCGCGCCGCCTGGCTGTGCCCCGGCTGTTTGCCCTCACGGCAGCACTTCATGCCGCCCCCTGGCGCGGCGGCGGTCTGAAGGTCACAGGCAGCCTCACCGCCGAGCTGGAGCAGCTTTCGGTGGTGTCGCTGGAACCGTTTCGCACCACCGTCACCTTCCCGGTGGAACGCTACTTCCTGCCCGCGGCCGAGGCCGATGCCGACGGGGCGGAAGACGCCGACCCCATCCACAATGGCGTGGTTGATCTGGGCGAGATGGTGGCCGAAACCCTGAGCCTTGAGCTTGACCCCTATCCGCGCCGTCCGGGCGAGGTTTTCGCCGCCGGCACTGCAACCGGAGAGGATGATGCGGCAAAGCCTGCCTCGCCCTTTTCCCATCTGGAAAAGTTACGGAACAAAGACCGTTGATGCCCGGATTTTGCCTTTGTGCCATGGCTTCAAGGTCTTTATGGTCCGGGCACGATTCCGCGCCCGTGCCCTCTTACCGGATGACCGATGCCTGACACGCTGACCCTTTCCCTGGACGCCATGGGCGGAGACGCCGGACCGGAAATGGTGCTGCCGGCTGCCGCCATTGCCGCGGAGCGCCATCCCCGGGCCAATTTCCTGCTGTTCGGCGATGAGAAGCGCCTGACCCCGCTGCTGGCCCTGCAGCCGAAGCTCAAGCCCAGGGCCGTCATCCATCACTGTGATGTGGCCATCGCCATGCATGACAAGCCCAGCCAGGCCCTGCGCCAGGGCAGGGGCAAGAGCAGCATGTGGCTGGCCATCGACGCGGTGAAAAGGGGTGAGGCCCATGCCGCCGTTTCGGCGGGCAATACCGGCGCCCTCATGGCCATGTCGCGTTTCATCCTGAAGATGCTGCCGGGCATTGAGCGGCCGGCGCTGGCCGCGCAATGGCCAACCCTGAAGGGTCAGAGCGTGGTGCTCGACCTTGGCGCCTCCATCGGCGCCGACGCCCGCCAGCTGCTGGAATTCGCCGTGATGGGCGAGGCCATGGCAAGCTGCCTGTTCGGCCTGAAGCAGCCCTCGGTGGGGCTGCTCAATGTCGGTGTTGAGGAAATCAAGGGGCTGGAGGAAGTGAAGAAGGCGGGCCGCCTGCTGCGCGAGCTGAAGCTTCCCATCCATTATCACGGCTTTGTTGAAGGGGATGACATCGGCAAGGGCACGGTGGACGTGGTGGTGACCGAGGGCTTCACCGGCAATATTGCGGTGAAGACCGCCGAAGGCACGGCGCGCATGATCGCCACCCTGATGAAGGACGCCATGACGGCATCACTGTTGTCGAAAATCGGTGCGGCGCTGGCCTTTGGCGCCTTCCGCACCATCAAGGCCCGGCTCGACCCGTCCAAGCTGAACGGCGGCCTCATGCTGGGTCTCAACGGCGTGGTGGTGAAAGCCCATGGCGGCTCCGACGCGCTTGGTTATGCCACCGCCATTGATGTGGCGGTGCAGATGGTGAAGAACGGCCTCACCGCCAAGATTGCCGCCGACGTGGAAGAGGTGAATGCCCTGCTGGCGCAGGAGCCGGGCATGGCCGCCGCCATCCCACCGGGAGACGGCGCATGACAGTGATTCATTCGGTGATTGCGGGCACCGGCTCTGCCCTGCCGAAACACGTCATGACCAATGAGGAGATCAGCGGCATCGTTGACACCAGCGACGAGTGGATCCGCGAGCGCACCGGAATCCGTGCCCGCCACATAGCCGGTGAGGGTGAAACCACCCGCAGCCTGGCCGTGGCCGCCGCCCGCGCCGCCCTGGCCAGCGCGCACATGACGCCCGCCGACATTGACCTCATTGTGCTGGCCACCTCCACCCCGGATAACACCTTTCCCGCCACGGCCACCCAGGTTCAGGCCGACCTTGGCATTCATCACGGTGCCGCCTTTGACATGCAGGCGGTGTGCTCCGGCTTTGTCTTTGCGCTGACCACCGCCGATGCGCTGATCCGCGCCGGCGGCGTGCGCGCGGCCCTGGTCATCGGCGCGGAAACCTTTTCGCGCATTCTCGACTGGACCGACCGCACCACCTGTGTGCTGTTCGGCGATGGCGCCGGGGCGGTGGTGCTGAAGGCCGAAAGCGGCCACCACGGACCGGTGAAGCGTGGTGTTCTGGCCGCCAAGATCCATTCCGATGGCCGTCATGCCGGCAAGCTTTATGTTGACGGCGGCCCGTCCACCACCCGCACCGTGGGGGTGCTGAAAATGCAGGGCCGGGAAGTGTTCAAGCACGCCGTTGGCAATATTGCCGGCGTGGTGGAGGAAACCCTGGCGGCGGCCGGTCTTGGCATTGCTGATATTGACTGGTTTGTGCCCCATCAGGCCAATCTGCGCATTCTTGAAGGCACCGCAAAGAAGCTTGGCATCGCCGAAGACCGCTTCATCATCACGCTCGACCGCCACGGCAATACCTCGGCGGCCTCCATTCCGCTGGCCCTGGACGAGGCGGTGCGCGATGGCCGCATCAAACCCGGCCAGCTGATTTTGATGGAGGCCATGGGCGGCGGCTTCACCTGGGGCGCGGTGCTGGTCCGCATGTAAATGTGGGGACTTTGATAGTATCTCCTAAGCCATTGAGTTCCAATAATCTTCATTGACCACTGCCGAGTCCCGGCTTAGACTCACGGCAAAGCACTGGGGAGAAGCATGGGCAACAAAACTCTCACCCGCGCCGATCTGAGTGAGGCTGTCCACCGCGATATCGGTCTGTCGCGGTCGGAATCAGCCGACATGGTCAAGACGGTGCTGGACATGATTTCCGATGAGCTGGTGGCTGGTAAGAGCGTCAAGCTGTCGTCCTTCGGCACTTTCATGGTGCGCTCCAAGAACGGGCGCATCGGCCGCAATCCCAAAACTGGCGAGGAAGTGCCGATCACCCCCCGCCGGGTTCTCGTCTTCCGTCCCAGTCAGATCATGAAGGCCATCATCAATGGCCAGACGCCGGGCGACGAAGACTGAGACGCGGGGAGGCCATTGTGGAAAAATCGCCGGACGCCTTCCGGACCATCAGCGAGGCCGCCGAAGAGATCGACGTGCCCCAGCATGTGCTGCGCTTCTGGGAAACCCGCTTTCCCCAGATCAAGCCCATGAAACGGGCGGGCGGGCGGCGCTATTACCGCCCCGCCGATGTCGATCTGCTCAAGGGCATCCGCACCCTTCTCTATGGCGAGGGCTACACCATCAGGGGCGTGCAGCGCATCCTGAAGGAGGAGGGCGTTGCCTATGTGGTGGGCGTGGGCCGGGGTGAGGTTATTGCCCGCAAGTCTGATGCCGCCCGTGAAGGGGCGCCGGCACCGGGCACTGCCCGCGTGGCCCCGCGCCTGACCCGCGCCGCCGCCGTTCCGGGGCCTGGCCGCGCCCCCATGGCGCCCCATTTCGCCGGCAGCGACGGCGCGACCGCCGACCCCCGCGTGGTCCACAAGCTGTCCGACACCCATGCCGAGGCCCTGAAGGCCGCGCTGAAGGATCTGACCGACGCCCGCCGTCTGCTCGATCCGGCGGCCAGCCGCTGATCCCCCCGCCGACCGGGGCCATGACACGGCATTAACCTCTTTTCACTACCCTTGCCCCTCGCTTGGCGGGATGCGGTCGAATGGGCTTTTGGCATATGGTGAGGCGCTTGGGCGGGCTGGTGGGCCTGCGCGTTGTCGGCGCGGGCCTGGGCTTCCTCACCCAGATCATTCTGGCCCGGCTGTTTCTCCCGTCCGATGTGGGCCTGATCTTCACGGCCATGAGTGGCGCCGTGCTGCTCACCTTCTTCATCACCGCAGGTTTTCCGGCCCTCAATCTGGTGACGGTGCCGCGTCTCATCAGCCAGCCGGGCAGCAGCCGCAGCCTTCCGGCCTTTCACGGCGCGGCCCTGCGGGTTCTGGCCTTGCCCTGGGCACTGTCTCTGGTGGGGGCGGCTGTGGCCTATGGTCAGTTGCCGCCGGGCTCGGCGGCCCGGGTGCTGCTGGTCTATGGGGCACTGGTCAGCATCCCCGGCATTTTCATCATCCACAACAGTGCCACCGCCAATGGCCTGAGCCGCTTCACCCTGTCCTACCTGCCGGATTTTGTGCTCCGGCCCGGCCTGCTGCTCCTTCTGCTGGGGGGCGCGCTGGCCCTTGGCCTGCCCATGCCCTGGTGGGGGGTGCTCGGCCTGGCGCTGCTGGCGGCGCTTCTGGTGGCCGCCGTTCAGGCGGTGCTCATGGGCAAGGACGGCCTCAGCCTTCGGCACTGGGCATCAGCGCGCCCCGCCTATACGCGGGCCCTGCTGCCGCGCGCCCTGTCGTTGCTGCTGGTGGCTCTGGTGGCCGGAGCCTTCACCGATCTCATCACCCTGCTGGCCGGCCTGCTGCTGCCGCCGGATCAGGTGGCTCTGGTCGCTGTTGCGGTCAGGCTCGCGGCCATTTCGGCCTTCGTTGTCCAGGCCGCCCAGCAGATGGTGTTGCCCGATGCTGCTGCCGCTCTGGTGCGGCGCGATCATCAGACCCTTGACCGGCTGCTGTGGCGCATGAATCTTCTGACCATCGCCACCATGCTGGCCGGGCTGTTGGGCGCAGCCCTGCTGGGCCGCTGGGTGCTTGGCTTCTTCGGCCCCACCTATCCTGCCGCGTATGGCCTGCTGCTGGTGTTCATGGCGGGCCAGACGCTGCGCGCCCTCAGCGGTTTGAACCAGCACTTGCTGGCCCTTGCCGGCCATCAGTCGCAAACCGCCTTTGCCTGCCTTGCGGCAGTGGTTGTTGTGCTGGCGGCGGCCCTTCTTCTCACCCCGCATCTGGGGGCCATGGGCCTGGGCCTGGCGGTCATTGCTGCCGAGATTGTTTGGCTGCTGGGCCTTGCCCGCAAGGCCCGAAAACTCGTGGGCCGCCGCGCCGACATGCTCTGGCTGGTCCAGCGCCACGCCCCTGCGGAATAGGGTTGGAATTTTACCACGGGGATGCTACAGGCTGGCCACGTCGGAGCGTAGCGCAGTCCGGTAGCGCACTACTCTGGGGGGGTAGGGGTCGCTGGTTCGAATCCAGTCGCTCCGACCATTCTTCCCTCCCGCCACTGAACAGCAGGGAATGCCTTGACACCCGGTTTGCCGCATCCGCGACCCGGCCGGTTCAGCTGATTTTCACGGCCTTTTTGATCCGCCGGATCATGGTGATGGGTAGCACCATGAGAGCAAGCGTGCGCGCCATGCCCAGCCAGCTGTGAATGTCATGCCAGACCCGATACCGCCATTGCAGCCGCAGGCGGCTCTGCAGCTGGGCGGCGCGCTGGTCGCGGGACAGTGATTCCTTCAGCTCCACCGCCGTCAACAGCACTTCCGGCAGATTGAGCATGCGATAGCCCGCGGCATTGGCCATCAGTTCCAGGGCATAGCCTTCGGCGGCGGGGTATTCGGGCGGATAGTCGCCCACGGTCCGGAAAACCTCGGCCCGCACCATCATGCTGGTGTCAATGATGGGCGTGTTGTAGCGCAGAAAACGCGCACAGCCCGGCGCAGTGTCGGGATAGCGCGTGGTGAACTCATAGCCGTGACGGGGATAGGAGAAGGTGACCCACGAACCCACCATGGCAATGTCCGGGTTCTGCTCGAGATAGCGGGTCTGCTCCGCAAACCGGCGGGGGTGACAGAGATCGCCATTGTCCATTCGGGCAATCAGCGGCAAGCCTTCCTCCAGAACCACCTTGAGCCCGGCATTGAGGGCGCGCGTCACGCCGACATTGTACGGCAGTTCAATGATCCGGCAGTCCATGTCCTGCGTGAGCGCCCGATAGTCCGGCTTGGCGCGGCTTCCGTCATCCACCAGATAAAGCCGGAAGGGCACCGTTTGCGCTCTAAGGCTTGCCAGAGTTTCATGCAGAGCCTCACCGGGATTGTACACCGGCATCAGAACGGCAAGACGAAGTTCAGGCATCATGGTCTCGACGGCAGACGGAACAGGCTGAAGACGGAAGGGTCGATGGCGATCTTCCGCCGGGTCTCGTGAATGATGAGGAGGTTATAGATAACAACCCCTAACGCATTGGGAATTGCTATGCCTAACGCTCCATAACGGGGTGCCAATATAAGCTGTGCCACCAGCGTTGCCAAATAGGTTATGGCGAGGATGCGAAGATAGCTGCGCTCATGGCCGCTCATCTGCAGCACATAGCCGGTGGGGCCGGTAATGGCGTCGAAGGTATAGCCCGCACCCAACACCAGCAGCACGGGGTAGAAGGCGATGAACGCGGGGTCGAACAGACCCAGCAGCAGCTTGCCGGCCAGGGCCAGGAAGATCAGGCCAAGCAGGGTTGGCGCGGCCACCGCAACAGCGATGATGGTGGTCATGCGTTGCAGCCGGGCAATATCGCCAGCGTGATAATAGGTGGCAATGAGGGGCCCGGCCACCAGGTTGCCGGCAATCAGCAGCAGGGTCAGAAGCGAGGCGGTTTTCTGGGCCGCGAAATAGGCCCCGGTTTCAGCCGGGGTCAGGTAGAGCCCGGCGATCACCACATCAAACTGCTGCACCAGCACGTAGAGAATGGCCGCCCCCCACAGCGGCAGGGCGGCTTTCCGCCAGCTTGCCATGTCGGTCTGGGCCGGTGCCGGGGCGGTGGCGTTGACGCGCTTAACGGCATAGGCAAGCTGGGGCACCACCACCAGAAGCAGCGTGGCCGTGGTGATGCCCAGCGCCAGCGCGGCCGAAAGCTGGAGGCCGGCCAGGCTTGCCGCACCGGCGCCGATGATGATGAGGATGCGCCAGCCGATGTCGCGCGGCATCAGGGACAGAAACGTATAGCCCATGGCCCGCAGCAGCGAGGCCACATATTCGCTGAGCGCGATCAGCGGCACCGCCAGGGCCGTGATGATCAGATGGGCAACACCGGGGCTTCCGGTGGCCCGCGCCAGAACCGGGGCAGCGGCCATCATGAGCAGGGCTGTGCCGGCAGTGGCGGCAAGGGTGAGCCAGCCGCCCTGAAAAGCCGCTCCGCGGGCCAGTGCCGGCATGCCCTGGACCGTGTATTGCGGCCAGAACCGCAGGATGGCCGTGGCCGCCCCCAGCCCGGCAATGGTGCTCATGGCGTTGCCAAGGTTGAAGGCGAAGGCGAAGTGGCCGTAGGTGTCGGCGCTCAGAAGCCGGGCGAACAGAACGAAGATGATATAGCTGAGGGCAGCGCCGCCGGCCTTGGCAAGGAAGGCAATGGCGCCGGAGCCAAACAGGCGCCGCACCATGGTCTTGAGTGGTTCGTTGTCATCTGCACCGGACATGATGGCCTAGTCCGTCCCATCCGGTCTGCTGTCTCGTGCCGGGCTGCTGCCCGCAGAATAGTAAGCGGCATAAAGCCCCCAGAGCGGGCCGGTCACCCAGTAGAAGTGGCGCCAGTGTTCGGTGTCGATCTGCACCCCCTGAAACGCCACCGCCACAAAGCAGGCGAAAATGGCAATGGCATGGCTGTGCCACGGCGTGCGCACGAGAATGCTGCGCACACCCACCACCAGTGTGCTGATGATCATGACGAGGTAGGTGATGCCGCCGAGCCAGCCGAAGGAGGCAAAGCCGTTCAGAAACACATTATGGGGGTCATGGCCGAGGTAGTAGCGGAACTGCACCGGCCCGAAGCCATTGGGCCTGAGCAGCAGCATGGGGATGCTGCGCATCTGATTGCCAAAGCGACCCGTCTCGCCCACGTCATAATAGTTCAGGGCGTTAGCGCGCTCGCTGAACAGCGCCGCAATGCGGGGGTTGGACAACAGCAGCGCCAGCAGAATGGCCGCCAGCAGAAAGCCGCCAATGGACAAAAGGGCAATGCGCGACCGCATTCGGGGGTCCGGGGACAGCACGAATGTGAGTCCCACCAGAAGCACGGCCGCGAGCATGAAATTCAGCCACGCGCCGCGCGAAAAGGCGAGAAACTGGGCCGCCAGCAGAATGATGAGATTGACGGTGGCAAGGGCCGGCCGCCGATGCTCGCCCATCAGGAAGGAGCGGATCGAAAGAATGGTCGGTGGAATGATAAAGGTGGAGAAGACGTTCGGGTCTTTGAACAGGCCCTGGGCGCGGCCGATGGGTGATAGATACTCATGCAGGCTTCCGCCCATCATATAGCCGGCGATGGCGATGATGCTGGCAATGACCGCCGATGCCGTCCAGCCGCGAGCAATCACCGCCATGGCGCGCAGCGGATCCTGGGCCACATAGCAGGCCATGACAACCGCCGAGACCGCCATGTAGGACGAGGTGATGACGAACATGCCGGCCCGCGAATCCTCGAGAACCTGCAGATAGCTGAGAAACCCACCGAGATTGTAAAGCAGAAGGAAAGCGGCCAGCGGTACGACAGCCACGTTGAACGCCAGGCCGGTGGCCACCATGACCACGGTTGCCGCCACGAATATCACGTCAACCGGGGCAGGTTCGATCACCACCACAAAGGCGCTAAGAAACATCAGAAAGACCAGAGCATCCCGCATATCCGCCGCCGTGAAACGGAGCGGGCTGGCATTCGCTGGTGCAACAATCGGACCGGGTGTCCTCAATAGGCGTTTTCCGTGGACAGGAGGGAGAACGGAGTTCTTGCCAGGATGTAAAGATCGAAGGTTAACGACCAGTTGTCGATATAGTAGAGGTCATGCTCCACTCGGCGCTCGATCTTCTCCTCGGTATCGGTCTCGCCGCGCCAGCCGTTGATCTGCGCCCAGCCGGTAATGCCCGGTTTCACCTTGTGACGCGCGAAATAGCCGTCCACCACCTGTTCATAGAGGGCGTCTGCCGCCTTGGCCTTGGTGGCGTGCGGACGCGGTCCCACCAGCGACAGATCACCCTTCAGCACATTGAACAGCTGCGGCAGTTCATCCAGCGAGGTTTTGCGGATGAAGCGGCCGACGGGGGTGACGCGCGGATCGCCCTTGGTCACCAGCCTGGAGGCATCAGTATCAAGCTGGCTGGTGAACATGGAGCGGAACTTGAAGACCTCGATCAGCTCGTTGTTGAAGCCATACCGCTTCTGCCGGAAAATCACCGGCCCCTTGCTTCCCAGCTTCACCGCCAGAGCCACCGCCGCCATGACCGGCAGGGTGAGCAGAATGGCAAAGCTGGCGATGATCTTGTCTTCCGCCGCTTTCACCAGCGGCCCCCATTCACCCAGCGGCTTGTCGAACACGTCAAGCAGCGGCAGGTTGCCGATGTGGGAATAGGCGCGCGGCCGGTAGCGCAGTTTCTGGTCATGCGCTGACAGGCGGATGTCCACCGGCAGAACCCAGAGCCGGTTGAGAATGGTGAGCAGGCGGTTTTCCGCGGTCAGCGGAATGGTCACGATGATCAGGTCCACGCGGGTGCTGCGCACAAAGTCCACCAGATCGGTGACCGTGCCGAGTTTGCGCAAGCCTCCCGTGGCGGTGGGGGCGCGCTGATCGTCGCGGTCATCGAAGATCCCCAGCAGGGTGACATCGGTATCGGTGGAGGAATCGAGCGTGGCGATGACCCGCTCGGCGGTTTCCCCGCCCCCCACCAGAACAGCACGGCGGTTGAACTGGCCATTGGCGTTCCAGTGCCGCACCAAAGCAGAACTGAAAAGCCGGGTGGCCAGAGCAAACATCAGGCCGGCGGCAAACCACAGCGCCAGCCAGACGCGTGAAAACAGTTCGGTGTTCTTGGTCAGCACCATGCCTGCCACCAGCACAATGAAGGCCAGCAGCCAGACCAGGGTGACCCGGGAGACATGGCGCAGCGGCCGCAGCAGGGCAGTCAGCCGGTAGAGACCCAGCATCTGCAGCATGGTGGTATAGACCACCGCCATGGCCAGTGCGGCGGCAAGATAGTAATAGCCGTTGGGAGCGCCCTTGAAGCCGGGGTAGTACCACGCCGTCGCCAGCGCGATCAGCGGCACCGCCACGAACTCGATGACGCGGATGACCGAGGTGACAATGCGGGGCGAGATGAAACTGCGCTTGGGCAGACTGTCACCGATGGCCGTGCGCAATTCCTCCGCACTGGCTGTGTCCGGATTGGCGATACGGTCAGCGGGGACCGTATATTTGAGGTTGGCCTCGTGATGCTGCATTCTGTGCCACCTTGATACAAGCCATGAAACCTGTGCCTCTTTCAGAGCAAGTCTCAAGCCCGCCCCCGGAACGTCTCCAGGTGGGCAGAAATCATGGTGAACGGTGTTAGCCGGAGCGGCCCGCTTCCGTCAACAAGCGGTTGTAGAAGGCCAGGATGTCGCCGGTCATTTTTGCAGCCGAGAAGCGCTTGCGGGCCATTTCCCGCAGGCTGACCGACTCTGCTCTGGTGTGGGACGCGCTGGCCAGACGCTCGCGGATCTTGGCGGCCAGCGTTGGCGCATCAAGCCGTGCCAGCATCATGTGCTCGGGCAGGGCTTCGGCAATGCCGCCCACCCGCGAGGTGATGATGGGAACTTCCGTGGATAAGGCTTCAAGCACCGTGTACGGAAAGGACTCGTTGCGCGACGGCATCACCAACAGGCGCCCCTTCTGCAGGGCATCGCGCGCCGGCAGCCGGCCCAGAAACCGGACCTGTTCATCAAGGCCGAGCCGGCTGGCCTGCGCCTGAAAATCGGCCATCTGCGGCCCGTCGCCCACAATGTTGGCGCTGACCGGCCCATCGGGCTTGAGGATCGCCAGGGCATCAAGAAGAATGTCCACGCCCTTGACCGGGCGCATGTCACCCATCAGCACCACGTCAGCAGCGCCCGGCTCCGGCACGAGGCGTTCAAATTCCTCCGGCCACAGACCATTATAGGCAACAATATTCCGGCTCCGGGGATGGCCAAGCAGCTCCAAGAACCGGTCACGCTCGAAGGTGCACACAAAACTCTGCGCATCGACCAGCCGCGCCAGCGCCCATTCGGTGGCCAGGAAGGCTTTGCCGGCGGTGGTGGACCAGTCATAGTAAAGGCTGCCGCCATGCGGCGTATAGAGCGAGGGAACACCCAGGCGGCGGCCGGCAAGCCGCGCATAAAGGCCGCCCTTGGCGCCATGGCCGTGAATGATGTCTGCCCTGATCGCGCGCGCCATTTTCAGGGTGTGGCGCACCCCCGCCAGATCGCCCACCCCCGGCATGCGCGAAATGGGTTTGCGGACAATGCCCAGCTGGCAATGGGCGGCACTGTCGGCCAAAAGCCGTCTGGCCACCTCTCCGCCGCCTTCTGAATCACAGAGAATGCCCACTTCGTGGCCGCGTTCATGCAGGCCGCGGGCAAGGTCGCGCACGTGCCGGAACAGGCCACCCACCGGTGCGCGGAAAACCAGAAGAATGCGCATGGCAATGACCTTAGAACCAGCGTTCGCGGACGTAGATGATGTCACCGGGATAGATTTGTGTGGTGACAGGCACCCGGTAGGTTTTGGTGCCGGCGGCATTCTTGCGGGTGATCAGCACCAGCCCCTGATCGGCACGGGTGCCATAGCCTCCGGCCACCGCAATGGCGCTTTGCACCGTCATGCCCGGCTGATAGGAAAAGCTGCCGGCCGTGGTCACTTCCCCCATGATGAAGAACGGTCTGAGGGTCATCACCTGCGCCGACACCTGCGGGTTGCGCAAGTATCCGGCCCGCAGCTTGCTGGCAATGAGCTTCTCGATCTGCGCGGTGGTCATGCCGGCCACTGTGATGGTCGAAACATAGGGCAGTGATATCGTGCCGGACCCGTCCACCAGATATTCGCCCGTGATGTCAGCCTCTCCCGCCACCTTGACGGCAATCCTGTCACCGGCCCCGACCTTGTAGCCGGTGGCGTATTCATAGGCGGCGGCGGTGCCCTGGGCTCCATAGGGTGGCACCACGCCCACCGTGTTATAGGCCTTGAGCTGTGACACCGATGAAACAGCACCCGGCCCCTCGGCCAGCGTGTCATCGGCCATGATGCCGGTGCCGCCCGGAGCGGAGAAGGGCGCATCCGCATCCCAACCCCGGGCACAGGCCGCCAGTGGCAAGCAAAGAAGGAGGGGAATAATGGGATGCAAACGCACTGGACTATCCTGTAAGCCAAACTGACAACTCATGCCGCAACGGAGGCAGCGGCAGTGCCAACAGTAAGCAAACATGGTTAGCAAGGGCTTAAGCGCCGGCGCCCCGGCGCGTTAAGGAAATGGTTACCATACTGATCGAAAAACGCATGGAGATTCCAGCCTGATTGGACAGCCATGACCCGCTCACGAACCGCGCCCTCCATCAGCATTGTCGATGTGCTGCGCGGCATCGCCCGCCGCAAGCTGCTGATCCTCACCTGCCTTGGCCTGGCGCTCGGGGCAGGGGCCGCCCTGCTGAGCGTGGTTCGACCCGTCTACACCACCGAGGCCCAGGTGCTGGTGGAGAATCTGGCCACCCCCTTTGACCGCCCCCAGGGCGAAACGGCGCAAAGCCTGTCCGTTATCGACGACCGCGCCGTGCAGACGGAAATGAACGTCATGAAGTCGCAGGATCTGGCGCTGCGGGTCATCAATTCGCTGCAACTGGCCAACGACGCCACCTTCAACCCGCTGCTGAGCAAGCCATCGAAGCTTTCGGCCCTCAAGGTCAGGATGGGATTCAAGCCCAACCCCAAGGCCATGTCGCTGGAACAGGGTGCGCTCATGGCCATGGAGGACAGCCTCACCATCTATCAGTTGCCGCTGTCCAATGTCATTGCCATCAAATACAGCGGCGGCACCCCCGCGCAGGCAGCGGCCATTGCCAATGCCACGGCTGAAACCTATGTGGCCTCAACCCGCGAAGCCCGTTACTCGCCCACCGAGCGCGCCAGGGAATGGCTGGCGCGGGAAATTGAAAGCCTGCGCACCAAGGTGGCTGAATCCGAAGCAGCGGTGGAGGATTACCGCAGCAAGGCCGGACTCATTCAGGGCCAGACCACCACCATCGGCGCCCAGCAGCTGTCGGAGCTGAACAGCCAGATCACCCTGGCCCAGGCAGCCCGCACCGAGGCTGAAGCCAAGGCCGAAGCCATTCGCAGGGAACTGGCCAGCAAGGGCACGGTGGAATCGGCCCCGGAAGTCACCGCCTCCACCATGATCCAGCGCCTGCGCGAACAGCAGGCGGCGGCCACCCGCCGCATTGCCGAGCTTTCCGCCACCTATCTGCCCAATCATCCCAAGATGATCGGCGCCAATGAGGATTACGCCAATCTTGAACGCCAGATCCGGCGTGAATCCATCAAGATTGCCGAAGGCCTGGAAAGCCAGGCCAAGGTGGCCGCCGCGCGTGAAAAATCGCTGCGGGACAGCCTGGAACAATTGAAGGTGAAGGAATCCACCGCCAATGTTGATGAGATCAAGCTGAAGGCACTGGAGCGTGATGCCGCGGCCAACCGCTCGCTGCTGGAAAGCCTGCTGTCACGCTATGCCGATGCCAGCGTGCGCACCGACGAAGACCTGCAGCCCGCCCGGGCCCGCATCATTCAGCGGGCCAGCGTGCCGGTGACGCCCTCCTTCCCCAAGCCGGGCCCGCTCATGCTGCTGCTGTCGGTGGCAGGGCTGGCCTTGGGCCTGGGTCTGGCCTTTGTGCTGGAGGTGATGCGCGCCGCCACGGCTCTGCATAACGCCGAAGACCTGGACGTCCGCCAGGCCAGCGCTGCGTCGCTGGTCGTGCAGCCATCAGGCCCGGCTGTGGTTGAACCGGTCTTTCACCCAGCCGCACCGCCGCCGTTTTCTTCTTCCGTCGCCCCAGCCGCCGCCGTCGCCCCCGCCGCCGCCGCAGTGGCGGCCGCTGCCATGGCCGAACCTCACCACCTCAACGTCATTGCCCGGCTGCCGGATCTCGCCACTCTGGAGGCAGCCCGCGCCGCCGCCGACGCGCTCATGCACGGCGATTCCACCGGCCTTGCCGAAGGGGCAGCGCGCATCACCGGCGCATTGCTGCCGCTTCATCAGACCTATGCCATGGGGCGTTTCGGCCTGCTCGGCATTGCCGCCTCGGACACCGCCTGTGCGGTTGCTGCCCTGGCCGTGGCGCGCGGCCTGGCCGGTGCGCGTCAGCGCGTCATCCTGCTCGATGTCGATGCCGAAGACCGCGCCTTTGACGAAATTGCCGGTCTCTCCCAGTCGCCGGGCCTGTCGGATCTGGTCAGCGGCAGCGCCGACATCAACCGCATTGTCGTCCGCGACAGCCAGTCTTCGGCTGCGCTGGTCAGCTTCGGCACTGTGCGCCATGCGGCGGCAGCCTCCCTGGTGCGCGAGCGCCTGCCGCAAACCCTCGATACCCTGACAGCCATCTATGATGTGGTGCTTCTGCATCTCGGTCCTGCCCGGCCGGTCACCCCGGCGCTGGCAGCGCTGTGCCAGGCGGTGGTGGTGCTGGCCGCCCCCTCGCGTGCCCGTGAGGCTCATGCCGCCGCCGCCATTCTGACGGGGCAGGGAGTGGGCGAAGTGCTCCACGTCAGCCTGTCTGACCCGGCCTGAAGCCTCAGACCGGCCGGGGCAGCACGCTGCGCAGGCGGTTATAGACAGCGCGCAGCACCGGCGAACCCTTGACCACCCGCTTGGCATGAAAATAGGCAGCCCACGGCAGCCGGAAGGCCACCCCGCGCATGGTTTGCGCCCTGACCAGCCCGTGCAGCGGCACCACGCGGTCGGCCCATTGCCGTTTGTAGGCAGTGTCGCCGCTGGCGAAATCCAGACTGTGCAGGCCCTGGGCGCAGCAGGCTTCAATCATCCGCCGGAGGGCCATGTCGCCGGGCGAGTGTTTGCGTTCCGGGCCGGCCGCCAGCGACGAGATCAGCGCCCAGTAGCAGCCGCCCTGCACGGCCCCCAGCATCACGCAGAGCAGGCGGCCATCAAGCCGCAGCGCATAGGGCTGAAGCACCAGCCCGTCCCCGGCCTGCACATCGGCAAGCCGGTGGATGAAGGCCTGGGCCGCCGCATCAAAGGGGCCTTGAATATGGGCCTCCGCCAGGCGCTTCTGCTGATCGGTGAACATCTGGTCAAGGACATCATGGGTGGCTGCCCCGGCCTCCGGCAGACCGAAGGTGAGGCTTCCCATGGCGCCGAGGCGGCTGTCGCGCTTGCGCGCCGAGCGCCGGCTGTCGCCGCTGCGCCGGGCCTCGTAAAGGGCGGCGAAATCGGGCCTGAGGTCCATGGCGTACAGCACATTGGCGCCGCGCACGTTGAACAGCCCGGCCAGGGGGTGGCGGGCCCCATGCAGCGTTTCCGGCATGTCCTGAAGCAGCCACAGGTCAAAGGGCGGCAGAACCGCAGCAAGCTCTGCGCCATGCTGCTGAAACCAGTCAGGCGCCTGCGCCAGGAACGCCCGCTCATAAAGCCCATAGCCATAGCTGCCGTGCGGCCAGCTCTGCCATTGCAGCAGGCGCGCGCCAAACCGCTGCTCAATCTGCAAAGGCAGCACGAACAGCGGCTGCCCGGCGGCGTCCTCGCCCGTCACCACCACCGGCACAATGCCGCGTGCCCGCCCCACCGTGTCGCGCCAGGCCGCACACCAGCCCCAGCTCTGATAAAGCGTGCTCAGGCCTGTCTGCTCCAGCGCCTGCCAGGCGGCCCGGGCTGTCTCCGGTTCGGTGGTCATGCGCAGGCGCACCCCCCCGGTCAGGCGGTCGGCAGGCACGGGATTTGGCAGGGAAGTGTCGATCGCTGGTTCCGCCTGGCAAGGGATTATCAAGTCTTGGCCCATAACATGGGAAAATCCTTATCATTTCATCACATCAAGCCCATGCCCTCAAGCAGCCATCTGGCACATCTTCTTGATCTGCTCCATTTCAGTGGTGCTGCCCGTCTGGGTCAGCCGCTGTTTGGCGGCCTGGGGGCCGTCTTCATGCTGCACCATGTCCGCCCCGGCGGCGGCGCCGACACCGGGTTTGCGCCCAACCGGCTGCTCGAGGTCACACCGGAGTTTCTCGAAGGCGTCATTCAACTGGTGCGGCGCCAGGGCCTGGATATTCTGACCTTGACCGAGGCGCTGGCGCGCATCGGCAGGCCGCACGGGCGGCGCTTCGTCACCTTCACTCTCGATGATGCCTACCGCGACAACCTCACCCACGCCCTGCCGGTGTTTGCCCGCAATGCCTGCCCCTTCACCATTTTTGCCGCCCCCGCCATTCAGGATGGCACCTGCGAACTCTGGTGGCGCGGACTTGAATATGTGATCCGCGACAACCCGCAGGTGAGGGCGTCATTGCCGGGGCAGGATCTGCTTCTTGCCACCACCAGCGACGCCGAGCGCCACGCCGCCTGGAACGCGCTCTACTGGCCGGTGCGCCATATGCCCGAGGCCGGGCAGCGCCGGTGGATCAGGGCGTTTTGCGCCGCCCACGGCTTCGACCTTGACGCCTATGTGAAGGCCGAAGCCATGACCTGGGATGAATTGCGCACCATCGCGCGTCATCCCCTGTGCACCATCGGCGGCCACACCATCCACCATTATGCCGTGGCCAAGCTCACCGCCGATGAAGCCATGGCGGAACTGGTGGGTTGTGCCGACCGGCTGGAACAGGAACTGGGTCAGCGTCCGCGCCTTCTGGCCTGGCCCTATGGCGATCCCGGATCGGCGGGGCCGCGTGACTTCCGGCTGGCGCGCGAGGCGGGCTATGAGGCCGCCGTCACCACCCGCAAGGGCATGATCTTTGCGGCGCACGCCGCCCACCCCACCGCACTGCCGCGCCTGTCGCTGTCGGGAGAATTTCAGGAACTGCGCCATGTCAGGGCGCTGCTCACCGGCACGCCCTTCGCGCTGCTGAACCGCTTCCGCCCGCTCAATGTGACCTAGAGCAGCCTGAGCTTTGTTGGTTCCGGCAAAAGTGAGAGGCCTGCCCGCCACCGATCACTGAGGCAGGCCGTTGCGATGGACGAAAATCACCATCCGCTCTAGGCGTCGGGCCGCGACATCCAGCGAATGATCGCCATTTCGATCGGCAGCCATGCCGTGCCGGCAATGGCGAAATAGAGAAGCTCCCACAGCTTGCCCTGATCCACCGCCAGCCTGACCCCCAGCACCATGGCGATGAGAGCGTAGACGGGAAGATAGAGGATGGTGAGGATGATCCCCACGAATTTGCGCTGGCGCTGGGTCATGGCAACAGGGTTTAGCGCCTCGTCTGGCCCAAGGCAAACCATGGGCAAAGTTAAGGCGCCGGATTCACACCCGGCGCCATGGTCTTGAAAAGATTCACCTTCAGGCCAGCGCCTGATCCAGATCGGCAATGATGTCGGCCACATCCTCGATGCCGATGGACAGCCGCACCACATCCGGCCCGGCACCTGCCTTCACCTGCTGTTCGGGTGACAGCTGGCTGTGGGTGGTGGAGGCGGGGTGGATGATGAGCGAACGCGTGTCGCCGACATTGGCGACATGCGAGAACATCTTCACCTTCGCCACCAGATCAATGCCGGCCTGGTGCCCGCCCTTGAGGCCGAAGGTGAACACCGCACCCGCCCCCTTGGGCGCATATTTCTGCTGCAGGGCATGATATTTCGACGACTTCAGCCCGGCGTAATTCACCCAGGCCACCTTGGGGTGCTTCTCCAGCCAGCCCGCCACCGCCAGGGCATTGTCGCAATGGCGCTGCACCCGCAGCGACAGGGTTTCCATGCCGGTGAGGATGAGGAAGGCATTCATCGGCGCAATGGCCGGGCCGAGGTCGCGCAGGCCCAGCACGCGGGCGGCAATGGCAAAGGCCATGGGCCCCATGGCCTGATAGAGGTTGACGCCGTGATAGCTGTCGTTGGCTTCGGCGATCAGCGGATAGTTGCCGCTCCTGGCCCAGTCGAAATTGCCGCCGTCGACAATCACGCCACCCATGGAATTGCCGTGCCCGCCCATGAACTTGGTCAGTGAGTGGAGGACGATGTTGGCGCCATGTTCAAACGGCCGGCACAGATAGGGCGTGGACAGCGTGTTGTCGACGATGAGTGGCACCCCGGCCTTGCGCGCAATCGCCGCCACCGCCGCAATGTCCATCACTGCCCCACCGGGGTTGGCAATGGATTCGATGTAGATGGCGCGGGTCTTGTCCGACAGCGCCTTTTCGATGGTTTCCGGCTTGTCGCCATCGGCCCACACCACGTTCCAGCCGAAGCTTTTGAAGGAGTGGTTGAACTGGTTGATGGAGCCGCCATAGAGCTGGCGCACCGCCACGAATTCATCACCCGGCCGCATCAGCAGATGGAAGGTGAGAAGCTGCGCAGCATGGCCCGAGGCCACCGCCAGTGCAGCACTGCCCCCCTCCAGCGCGGCCACCTTGCCTTCCAGCGCCCCCTGGGTCGGGTTCATGATGCGGGTATAGATATTGCCGAAGGCCTTGAGGGCAAACAGGTCGGCGGCGTGCTGCGCATCCTTGAAGGCATAGGCCGTGGTTTGATAGATGGGGGTGGCACGTGCGCCGGTGGTGGGGTCGGGGGCGGTGCCGGCATGAATGGCCAGCGTATCAAAGCCCGGTTTTTTCTCGGTCATCTATTCCTCCTCGTCATCTCAGTGTGGCGACATGCGCCTGAGCACGCCGTCCTTGTCGATGAATTGATGTTTCAGCGCCGCCAGCACATGCAGCACCACAAGGCCGATCATCAGGTTTGATCCGACCTTGTGCATGGCGATGGCGGGAAGGCCGGGGTTGGCAATGAGCGGCATGGGAAAAAGCCCCAGCACCGACACCGTCTGGCCATCCATGTCGCGGCTGGAAAAACCGGCAAAGCCGAGGGCGCCGGACAGCGGCAGGCCGATCATCAGCACATAGAACAGACCATGGGTGACCTTGGACAGGGTCGCTTCCCAGGGTTTGGTGGAGGCTTCCGGCGGCGGCGGCGGATTCATCACCCGCCACACCAGCCGGAACAGGCTGAGCACCAGAATGATGACCCCGAGCGACACATGCAGTGCCACCGGCTTGTTGTCGCCCAGTTCGGCGCTCTGCATCATGTCTTCGCCCATGACGAGCATGAAGATGATGAGCGCCGCCAGCAGCCAGTGCAGACCGATGGCAATCGTATTGTAACGCAGTCGGGCAGGGTCAGACATCCTCAGGCCTCCTAGGCACAGCACAGGGTTTAACAATGACGCGCCGCACGCCAAAGGTCCAGTTCGGGGCGGCAAAGGCTTCTAAATCGACAGATGAATTTCCTTCAGGCTTCAGAACGGCTGGGGTTTATGGCTGCACCGCTGTCTGGCCTGGCCGACCGCATGGTAAAGGCGGCTGGTGGCCGACATCAGGCGCCAATCCGCTCCAGCCCAAGGCGCGGGATTTCAATGGCCGGGCAGCGGTTCATCACCATGGCCACACCGGCCGCCTCGGCGCGCTGGGCGGCCGCATCGTTGCGCACCCCCAGTTGCAGCCAGATGGCCTTGGGCAGGGGGGTAAGTCCCAGAGCCTCATCCACCGTTTCGCCGGCGGCCTCGGAATTGCGGAACACATCCACCAGGTCGATGGCTTCCGGCACATCGGCAAGGCTGGCATAGACCATGCGGCCAAGCAGCGTCTTGCCCGCCAGACCGGGGTTGATGGGGTGAACCGCATAGCCGTGGTGGAGCAGGAATTCCATGACATGGTGCGAGGCCCGCTCCGGATTGGCCGAAGCCCCCACCAGGGCAATGGTCCGAACCGTTTCGAGAATGCCTGTGAGATAGGCGGCGGAATAACTGTCGTGATCCATGGCCGCCGCTATTCTCCTTCGGTTTCCAGTTGTTTCACCTTCTCGGCATAGGCCGGATCCTTCATCATCTCGTCGACAACCTTGCGGTTGTTGTCGGAGGGGATCATGGCGGTCAGCGAATTGATCATCCGGTCCTTCATGTCCTGGGCCATTTCCGTATCGGCCTTGATGTCCTCGATCTGCTGGCGGATTTCCTCGGTCTGGTCGTCCACCACATTGGTGTAGGTGAAGACCAGCGTGGTGATGGCCAGGTTCCAGTCATTCACATTGGCAAAGCCAAAGCCCTTGATGTCGGCCTCGAAGGCCTTGCCCTGGTCGTTCTGGTCAACGAAGTCCTGCAGGTTCTCATAATTCTCCAGCTCGGCATCCTTGTATTTCTCTTTGACCATGAGATAGGCGTCGAGCGCCTTTCTGGCCGTATCCGGGCTCAGCTCAATGGTCTGGATGTCGGGGATTTCACCAATGCTCACCTGGTCGTCGGGCGGCGGCTGATCACCGCTTGCCGCGTCAGGCGGCGTGTCGCCGGGGGTGGCGCCGTCACCGGGGGCGGCGGGCGCAGCCGCATCCGGCACAGCCGGTGTGGTGGGTGCGGCGGGCGTGGCGGGAGCCGCCGGTGTGGCCTGGCTGGCCGGTGCCGCGGGTGCGGCTGGGGCAGGGGTGGCGGCAGCCGGTGCCGCCGGGGTGGCGGGGGGTGTTGCCGCCGGCGGCACAACCGGGGCTGCGGGACTGCTGGTCTGGCTGAGGGCGACTGACGAAGCACCCGCCAGCACGGCAGCGGCGAAAAGGCTCAGGCTCATACGGGAAAAACGGATCATCACTCCCCCTTGGGCCAGCAGGTCAGGGTGCCGCCCTTGTCGCGCGGACCATAAATCAACTGGCGGCAAAATTGAATGCCCTGACAAAATGCCAAATTGATGGCAGGGTGCCCCAGGGTACAAATCGGGTATTATAATACCGCAAGCAAATTTTCCCGCATTTGCCCGGATTTTCTTGACAGGCAGAGGCCGAAACCGTATCAGCCCAGCCCGGCGGCACCACTCATTCCGGGGGGTGCCTTTTGATTGACCCGAGAAACGACCCAGGATCATCCCATGAAGACCTATTCGGCGAAAGCCAAGGACATCGTGAAGGATTGGGTGCTGATCGACGCCGAAGGTCTGGTGGTTGGCCGTCTGGCCACCATCATCGCCAACCGGCTGCGCGGCAAGCACAAGCCCACCTTCACCCCGCACATGGATTGCGGTGACAACATCATCGTCATCAACTGCGAGAAGATTGCCTTCACCGGCAACAAGCGCAAGGACAAGCCCTATTACTGGCACACCGGCTTCCCCGGCGGCATCAAGGAGCGCAAGGCCCACCAGATTCTGGATGGCAAGCACCCCGAGCGCGTCCTCGAAGCGGCGGTGAAGCGCATGCTGCCCGGCGCCTCGCTGAAGCGCCAGCAGATGACCAACCTGCGCATCTATGCCGGTCCCTCGCACCCGCATGAGGCCCAGAACCCGGTGAAGCTCGACATCAAGTCGCTGAACCCCAAGAACGCTGTGAGAGGCTGACGCCATGGCTGAGACCACCACCCTTTCCAACCTCGGTGCGGCCATGGGAATGGCCCCCGCAGCCAGCGCCGCTCCGGCCAAGCCCAAGCTTGACGCTAAGGGCCGCGCCTATGCCACCGGCCGCCGCAAGGACGCCATTTCCCGCGTCTGGGTGAAGCGCGGCTCCGGCAAGATCACCGTCAACGGCAAGGCCATCGAGACCTACTTTGCCCGGCCGGTGCTGCGCATGGTTGTGCAGCAGCCGCTGGTCACCGCCGGCCGCGCCACCCAGGTGGACATTGACTGCACCGTCACCGGCGGCGGCCTGTCCGGCCAGGCCGGTGCCGTGCGCCACGGCATTTCCCGCGCCCTCACCTACTTCGAGCCGGAGCTGCGCTCCATCCTGAAGAAGGCGGGCTTCCTGACGCGTGACAGCCGCGCTGTGGAACGCAAGAAATACGGCAAGCCGAAGGCGCGCCGGTCCTTCCAGTTCTCGAAGCGCTGATCGCTTTTCAAACCAATGCACGAGGCCGGGATTTTTCCCGGCCTTTTTTTTGTGCTTCACCCCATGAAGGCGCGTGTGGGTTGGTGGAAACCAGTGGCGCGAGGGACTCATACCGACCGGGTTATGCCGCCATCCACGCGGATGTTCTGGCCGGTGATATAGCCCGCCCCGTCGGAGGCGAGGAAGCCAATGGTGGCGGCCACCTCATCGGCCCGGCCATACCGCCCCATGGGCACCTGGGCGCGCCGCGCTGCCACCTCGGGCAGGCTGTCTATGAAGCCGGGCAGGACATTGTTCATGCGCACATTGTCGGCGGCATATTTGTCGGCAAAGAGCTTGGTGAAGGCCGCCAGCCCGGCGCGAAACACTCCGGAGGTCGGAAAGGCCGGATCGGGTTCAAAGGTGGCGAAGGTGGAGATGTTGATGATCGCACCACTCTTTTGCGCCACCATGGCGGGAACAACAAGGCGCGTGGGCCGGATGACGTTGAGCAAATAGGTGTCCATGCCCCGGTGCCAGTCATCATCGGAAAGCTCGAGCACCGGGCCGCGTGGACCGTGGCCGGCGCTGTTCACCAGCACGTCGACCCGGCCCCATGCGGCAAGCGTCTGGTCAACGAGCCGCCCGAGATCATCCGTGGACTGATTGCTGCCGGTGACGCCAAGGCCGCCCAGCTCCCTGGCCAGGGCCTCGCCCTTGCCAGAGGAAGAGAGGATGGCCACCTTGAAACCATCGGCAGCAAGCCGCCGCGCCGCCGCCGCACCCATGCCGCTTCCGCCTGCCGTAACGATTGCCACCTTGGTCATGTCGCGCTCCTTGCCATTGCAAGCCGATCATGCGGCGGCTTCAGGGGCGCTTCAAGGTGCCAAGATAGGCAATGATGCTGGTGATATCGTCAGGACTGAATTCAAACTGCGGCATGGCCTCATGGCCGGTCGCAATGCCCTCGGCCAGCGCCTCCTGCAGGGCATCCGGCAGATAGCGCGTCACCACCTCGCGGAAGGGCGGCGCCTGGGCCAGCGCGCTGTCGCCACGGCCATAGATGGCATGGCAGGGGGCGCATTTCGCCGCCAGCAGTTCCCGGCCGCGGGCGGCGGGTGAATTGGCCATTTCAGCCTGGCCCGGCGCCTTCAGGGTCAGGATATAGGCCGCCAGATCCTGGGCCTGTTCCATGGTCATCTGCCAGTCGGGCATGCGCGGATCATGGGTTGAAAGCCCCTCCATGAAGCCGTCGATCAGATCCATCTCGTCGTAGAAACCGGCGATGTCGCGGAAGGGGGGCGCGGGCGGCAGCGGGCTGTCGCCCGTGGCCGCAATGGCATGGCACTGGGCGCAATTGGCCTCAGCCAGTTGCTGGCCATGCCCCGCATGCCCCCCGGCATGGGCGGGAAGCGCGGCAGCGGCCATCAGCAGCAGGGCAGTGATCAGGCGAGTCATGCCCCCCAGACTAGCACCAAGCCGGGCCGGGATGAACCGTCGAAGCCTATTCGCTGCGGGCCTTCACATAGTCGCCCGGCGCTTCGCCAATGGCCTTGACCCCGCCTTCGCCCGGCACCCGTGCCGCCACCTTTCCGCCAGAGCGCTGGCTGATCCAGTTGAACCAGTCGGGCCACCAGGACCCCGCCGTTTCGGTTGCCCCCTTCAGCCACGCTTCCAGGGTTCCGGCCTCCTGATCATTGGTCCAATACTGGTATTTCTTCATGTCCGGCGGGTTGATGACGCCGGCGATATGGCCGGATCCCGACACCACAAGCCGGGTTTCGCCCCCCAGGAAGCGCCCGACCCGGAACACCGAGGCTGCCGGTGCGATGTGGTCCTCGCGGGTGGCAAGATTATAGATCGGGATGGTCACCTTCTTCAGATCGATCTGCACCCCATCCAGCACCATCTGCCCACGGGCCAGCGAATTCTTCATATAGGTTTCGCGCAGGTAGAAGGAATGCACCCCCGCCGGCATGCGCGTTGAGTCGCTGTTCCAGTAAAGCAGGTCAAAGGCCATGGGCTCGCGCCCCAGCATGTAATTATTGACCACAAAGGACCAGATCAGGTCGTTGGAGCGCAGCAGGTTGAAGGCGTCGGCCATGCGTGCGCCGGGCAGATAGCCCTTGCCCTCCATGCGCTCCTCGATCCAGCGCACCTGCTCGTCATCGACATAGACCTTGAGGTCGCCCGCCAGTTCAAAATCCACCTGGGTGGTGAACAGCGTGGCAGAATTGACGCGGCTGTCGCCCCTGGCCGCCATATAGCCCAGCGCCGCCGTCAGCATGGTGCCGCCGATGCAATAGCCAATGGCGTTGACCTTGTCGGAGCCGGTGGCCTCGCACACCTTGCCCACGGCGGTGAGAAAGCCTTCCTTCATGTAGTCGGTGAAGTTCTTGCCGGCCTCGGCCTCGCCCGCGTTCACCCAGCTCATGATGAACACCGACAGGCCCTGGGCAGTGGCCCAGCGCACGAAGGACTTCTTTTCGTTGAGGTCCAGAATGTAGAACTTGTTGATCCACGGCGGCATGATGAGCAGGGGAATGTCGAACTGCTCGGGGGTGGTCGGCGCATAATGTATGAGCTCGAACAGCTCGTTGCGGAAAATCACCTTGCCCGGCGTCATGGCAATGTTGCGCCCGATCTCGAAGGCCGAAGGATCGGTCTGCCGGATGCGCAGCCGCCCCTCCGGGTTCTGGAAGTCGCGCTCCAGATGTTTCATGCCTTCGATCAGGTTCTCGCCGTTGGTGGCCAGCGTCAGCCGCAGCACCTCCGGGTTGGAGACGATGAAGTTGGAGGGTGACAGGGCGTTGACAATATTCTCCACATAGAAGCGGGCCTTGTGCCGGGTGTGATCGTCCAGCCCCTCGGCCTCGTTCACCATCTGCACCGCCCAGTTGGCCGAGATGAGATAGAACTGCTTGAGGAAATCGAAGACGGTGTTTTCCTGCCAGTCGCGGTCGGCAAAGCGCTTGTCGGCGCGCGGCGCGCTGGCCACCGTCTCGGTGGGCTGGCCCAGAAAGCGCGCCCAGGCGTTCTGCCACAACTGGCTGTAGCTGCCCCACAGCTTCATCTGCGCATCCATGAGCCGCTGCGGATCGGCCATGTAGGACTGCATCACCTGGCTGAGCGTGCCCACCACCTGTTCCACCGGGGTGACCTGGCTTTCCTGTTCCTTGCGTTGCAGGTCCGGGCGCTCGGCCAGACTGCGGGCAATCTTGGACGCCTGGTCAAAGACCTGGGCCATGTTCTGTGCCAGACGCGCCGGATCGGCCAGCCGATAGGCGCCGGGGTCAGCAGGAGTCTTGTCGTTCATGGCTCCTCCCTGGGGACTTTTTGTCGCAGTCTAAGCCGGATTCTGCGTCATGCAACAGGTCAAAAGAACAAAGCCCAGCCTGCTGCGGCCCTTCCTTGCCAAATCGGACTGCCCTCGCCATTATCTCTTCCGGGTCGGAAAAAGGGTCATCATGACGAATGCGTTGCGCCTCGGGCTCGCCGGGCTGGGGAATGTCGGGGTCGGCGTTCTCGATCTATTGAAAAGCAATGGCGACCTCATCGCTGCCCGGGCCGGCCGCCCGGTGGCGCTCACCGGCCTGTCCGCCCGCTCGCGCGCCAAGAACCGCGGCCACGATCTGTCGGCCTATGCCTGGTTTGATGACCCGGTGAAACTGGCCGCCAGCCCCGATATTGACGTATTTGTGGAACTGATCGGCGGCGACGAGGGCCCGGCCCGCACCGCGGTCGAAACCGCCATCGCCGCCGGCAAGCATGTGGTCACCGCTAACAAGGCGCTGCTGGCCCGTCATGGCGCAGCCCTGGCCCGCGCCGCCGAGGGCAGGGGCGTGCAGCTCAATTTTGAAGCGGCTGTGGCGGGTGGCATTCCCATCATCAAGGTGCTGCGCGAAGGTCTGGCCGGCAACCGGGTGAAAAAGCTGTTCGGCATCATGAACGGCACCTGCAACTATATCCTCACCAAGATGGGCGATGAGGGCCGGGCCTTCTCCGACGTGCTGCGCGAAGCCCAGGAACTGGGCTATGCCGAGGCCGACCCCACCTTTGACATCGGCGGCTTTGACACCGCCCACAAGCTCGCCGTGCTCACCTCGCTGGCCTTCGGCACCGAGGTCAATCTCGACGCCATCACCATCGAGGGCATCGAGAGCGTCACCATTGACGATATCCGCAATGCCGATGATCTGGGCTTCAAGATCAAGCTGCTGGGCGTGGCGGTGGATCATGGCAACGGCATAGAACAGCGCGTTCACCCCACGCTTTTGCCCAAGGACAGTGCCGTGTCCGAAACTGATGGCGTGTTCAACGCCGTGGTGGTGAAGGGCGATTTTGTCGGCGATCTGATGATGGAGGGCCGAGGCGCCGGCGCCCACCCCACCGCCTCGGCCGTGGTTGGTGACATTGCCGATCTGGCCCGGGGCGCGCGCACCCCGGCCTTCGGTGTTCCGGCGCGCCAGCTCCGCCCCTATGTCAATGTCGGCAACCAGCCCCACACCGGCGGCTTCTATGTGGCCCTCGAACTGCTCGATCGCCCCGGTTCGGTGGCGGCCGTGGCCCGCGTCTTCGCCGACATGCAGATTTCCATTGAAAGCATTGTCCAGCGCGGCCTGTCGCGCGGCTCCGGCGTGCGCGAAACCGCACCCTTCATTCTCATCACTCATGACGCGCTCGATGCCACCGTGCGTCAGGCGCTGGCCCATATCCGCCAGCAGAATCTGGTGGCCCTGCCGCCGCGCGTCATCCGCATCGAACGGACATGAGCGAACAGACCCCGGCCTTTCTGGGGGTGGAGCAGTCGCTCACCGGCCGCCGCTGGCAGGCACGGCTGAACAACACCCGCCTTGCCCAGGCCATCGCCCAGACCCACGATCTGCCGGAGATTCTGGGCCGCGTGCTGGCGGGCCGCGGGGTGGGCGTGGACGAGGCCGAAGCCTTCCTCAGCCCGACGCTGCGCACCCTCATGCCCCGGCCCGACAGTTTCCGCGACATGGAGACGGGGGCGGCCCGGCTGGCCCGCGCCATTGTCTCGGGTGAGGCCATCGGCATCATCAGCGATTATGATGTGGACGGCGTGTCGTCAGCGGCCCTCATGCTGCGCTTTCTGCGTGCCGTGGGCAGTGATGCCAGGGTTCACATTCCCGACCGCCTGACCGAAGGCTATGGCCCCAGTCAGAAGGCGGTGGATGAGCTGAAGGGGCAGGGCGCTTCGCTGCTCGTCACGCTGGATTGCGGGGTTCTATCCCACGACCCGCTGGCCCATGCCGCAAGGCTGGGCCTTGAAACCATCATCGTCGATCATCATCAGGCCGCCGCCGATCTGCCCAGAGCCGAAGCCGTCATCAATCCCAACCGGCAGGATGATGTGTCAGGGCAGGGCCACCTCTGTGCCGCCGGGGTCACCTTCATTCTGCTGGCCGCCACGGCGCGCGCACTCCGCAGCCTCGGCCATTTCAGCGACAGCCGCCCCGAACCCAACCTGCTCCACGGGCTTGATCTGGTGGCCCTGGCCACCGTCTGCGATGTGGTGCCCCTGCGCGGACTGAACCGCGCCTATGTCACCCAGGGGCTGAAAGTCATGGCCCAGCGCCAGACCATCGGGCTGGCCGCCCTGGCCGATGGCGCCCGGCTGCGGCGCGCCCCTGATGTCTATGCCCTGGGCTTCGTGCTGGGGCCGAGGCTCAACGCCGCGGGCCGCATCGGCCATGCCGGCGAGGCGCTGGAACTGCTCACCACCCACGACAAGGGCCGGGCGGCGCAGCTGGCGCAAGCCCTCGAGGCGCAGAACCGTGAGCGCCAGGAAGTGGAACTGCGCGTCGTCGATCAGGCGGTGGCCCAGGCCGAAGCCAACCTCGGCAGGACAGCCAGCCTGCCGTCATTGGTGGTGGCGGCCAGGGGCTGGCATCCGGGCGTGGTGGGGCTGGCCGCGGCCCGCCTGAAGGAGCGCTATCAGGTGCCCAGTTTCGTCCTCGCCGTGGACCCGGAAAAGGGCACGGCCACCGGCTCGGGCCGCTCGGTGGCGGGGGTTGATCTGGGCCGCGCCGTGCGCGCCGCGCTGGAACAGGGCCTCATCGTCAAGGGCGGCGGCCATGCCATGGCGGCGGGCCTGACGGTGGAAACCGAACGGCTGGCCGACCTGCGCGCCTTTCTGGAACAGGAACTGGGGGCCGAGCTTTCGGCTGCCGCCGCCCGCAGCTTTGCTGTGGATGGCGCGCTCACTGCCTCCGGCGCCACGCTGGACCTGCTCGAACTGCTCGATCAGGCCGGCCCCTATGGGGCGGGCCATCCGGCCCCGGTCTTTGTCTTTCCGGCTCACCGCGTCGTCTATGCCGACCCGGCCGGGTCCGACCATATCCGCTGCACCCTGGCGGCTGCCGATGGCGCGCGCCTCAAGGCCATCGCCTTCCGGGCCATGGGCACGGATCTGGGTGAGGCGCTGCTGAGCGAGCGCCAGTTTCCGCTCCATGTGGCGGGCCGGCTGACGCTGGATGACTGGAACGGCAACCGCGCCGCCAGTCTGATGATCGAGGATGCGGCCCGGATGACCTGACCGGTTCAGGTTGTGCTTGAAAGGGCAGGCGTTCCCCTCTATAGAGGCCCGGCCCGGCATCGCGCCGGGTTTTCAGTCTGCACAGGGCGCCCTTCGTCTATCGGTTAGGACGACAGCCTTTCACGTTGTAAAGACGGGTTCGACTCCCGTAGGGCGCGCCATTTTGCCAGCAAGACTATGCTCTTGCTCAGGTTTTTCAGGAATTAGCTGACCCGTAGTCCTCTTTGGCCAGAAACTTGGCCAGAACAGGATCGCTTTCGTGTCAGCTTCACCCCATCTCGTCAGGCGTGGGAACACCTTTCACTTCCGCATCGCCGTGCCGCGTGAGCTGGTGGCGCGCATCGGCAAGGTCGAGATCAAGACGACGCTCAGAACAACTGAACTCTTGACGGCGAAGCAGCGCGGTCGTGTGCTCAGTAGTGCTATAGAAGCCCTGTTCGAGGAGGTAAGACGGATGCCTGAGTTGACGCGCCAACACGTCGAGCGACGCGTCAAGGAGCATCTTCAGGATTGTCTGGACCGCTCACACGAACTGGCTGCCACCTTGCCGAAGGACAAGCGGTCATGGGATAGGGAAGCAGAGATCGCCTACCTCCACAAGCGCATCCGTAATCTGACCGATACGTTGACAGATCGCGAGTTCAGCCCGGCACTCGAACGCGAGGTGCTCGACATCATCCACCCCGATACCCCCGACGCGGGGAAGGGCGACCTCGAAACATTCGAGTACGCCTGTGCCCTCGTCCTGAGGGCCAAGATACAGGACGCCAAGCTGCTGCTCGCCGAACTGACAGGCGAACCCACACGGTCCACTGACCCCGTTTTTGAGGGTATGCGGGCGCTGGGCTTCCCGCCCCTGCCGGGCGAGGAGCGCAAGCATCGTAGCGTCGTCATCAACCGTGCCGCAGCTGTGGAGGAGATCGAGGATGCCATCACATATGGCGACCTGTTTGAGCGTTACTGCAAGTTCATGCTGGTGCGGAAAATTCGCTCTAGGACGCTGCTGGAAATCCAGCGCTCCCACAAGCTAGCCTCAGAGGTGATTGAAGCATCGCGACCAATAAACCGGATCAGCGCACGTGAGGTGCTGGAGGTGCGCGACCTCATCATGCAATTGCCACGGAATTTCGAGCGTATTGACGACTTCAAGGGGATGACACTGGCGCAAGCAGCGCGATCGAATGTTGATGCCGCTATGCCTGTCATCGACTTTGCCACTCAACGCAAGCTCTACGGCTTCTTCATCCGTCCCTTCCGTTGGGCCTTGAAGCACAATCTCCTGAGCGCGGTGCCGGGCAACGACATCAGTATCCCCGACAATCGGAGCCTTGAGGATACCCTTGAAGATCGAAAGCCATACGATGAAGCCGCGCTACACCTGATATTCACCTCGCCCCTGTTCACGGGGTGCGCAAGCCGGAGCCGCCGTGCAACGCCGGGACCCTACCTGTTCAAGGACGGTCGGTACTGGGTGCCGATGATCGCGTTCTACACCGGCATGAGGCTTTCGGAAGTCATTCAGCTCGCCAAAGAGGACGTGCGGGAGGAGCGCGGTGTTTGGTTGATTGCCATCCGGCCCGGTATCATCCGCAATACGGGTGAGGTGAAGCGCGTGAAAAAGAAGTCGTCCGTCCGCACCTTCCCGATCCATGACGACCTTGTTCGACTTGGCCTCCTTGATGTCGTGGAGCGTGCCGAGGCGGGAGGAAGGCTCTTTCCCGACATTCGGTTCGCCAAGGACGGAACACCTTCGAAGAACTTCTCGAAGTTCTGGTCGAGATACGGGAAAATCATCGGTTTCCGCACCGACGACCAAGTGTTTCATAGCTTCAGGCACACGGCAGCTGACATGACCCGTGATGCGAGGCTTCACATCGAGGCGAGCAACTTCATGATGGGGCACAAGCTGCCCGGCAACCGCAGTGGGTATGGCAGGGGAATGTCCGTATTGCCGCTCAAGGAGGAGATAGACCGGATCAAGCCGCCGATTGACCTCGTGGCGCTGCTGGAAGAAGCCCAGAAGGGCAAGATCGACATGACGGGCACCAAGCCGCCGTCACGTCCTTCTTCCACCACCAACGGCGACAGCCTGCCCAAACGCCGTGGCCGTCCGAGGAAAGTCCGGGGCCGGGAAGAAACAGAAAAGAGCGGGCTTGTGTAGCCCGCCCTATTGGCGTGTTCAGGCCAAGTGAGCACAAGCCACGGTGACCGACAGCCTCAGGAATTGATGTGCTTGTAGGCCATCCACGGCTTGTAGGCAGCCTTTGCCTGCGGCAGCGTCACACCGAGGGCGGCGAGGTTCTCGTGCATCTGGGCGATGAACTCGCCCGCCCAGCGTGTATCGAGATCGTCGCAGGCAGAATGCGCTGCACGCCATCCGTCCAGCATCGCCACATAGCGCGCAGCAAGCTCTACGGCATCAGCCGTACCCTTCGCCATTGGCTTTCCGGTCTTGCCGTAGATCGCCTCCTCCAGCTTCATCAAGCGGGCCATGATACCGGACCAACTGTCGTAGGCAGGGCTGACGCGTAAGCTACCTTCAGCGATGCGGAAGGTGTGTCCAAGAAAGTCGATGTCTTTCGAGAGCGGGCCGAACTGCTTGACCCTGAGATCGAATTGCCCGTCAGGGAGTGCTTCGACAGCTTCCTGCAACTTTGCTATCGCCTTGCTCAGGTCCGGTTCGGTCTGAGCAAGGAGAAAGAAGTCATCGGCTAGATTGAACATCGCGACACCCGGCATGGCGGGCCACTTGAGGCGCGAGATGGTCATCATTGCGATGAGCGACGAAGGAGCAAGACCCTGCGGCAATCCCTGACGGGCCAGGTCGTTGAGGTGTTCGAAGGAGAGATCATAGGAAGCGATGATGTTCTTCGCTGCCGCTGTCTCTTCGACCTTCACCTCGAAATGCCGTCCGATGACGGCGTGCTCCGCCAACTCCTTGGGGAGGGGCAGATCGTGGATCAGCCATTCATCATCATGGCTGGGAAAGAAGGAAGCAATGTCGAGCCGCGCCGCGTGCAGGAGCGGCTCAGCACCCTTCAGGGACTGCTCAATAGTTGCCCGAATGGCCTTGATGGCCGAGTGCGTTCCCTTGCGGGTGTACTGCCAGCTACGCAGCTTCACGTAAGGCGTCAGCAGACGCTGCACAGTGATCCCCGCTGTCCTGAGTATCAGCCCCGGATCGATGAGGACCCGGAAGCCGCCCTTGTTCTTCGGCTCGACCTTCCCCCGCTGCACTTCCTTCAAGGGAGCGGTCAAATTGATGTCATTGGCAAGGAACAGGCAAGTTGCCGGCTGGACCTGAAACCGAGGCGGCAACTTGGCATTCGCTTCCAGCGCCGCTGTGAAGAGACAAAGAGGGTTGAAAATCAGGTTCTCGGCAGCCAACGTCTTCTTACGCTCGTCACCCGCCTTGATAGCGGCAGTATACTCAGCCGTCTGAATTGCGGTCTGCGCTTCGGCCAAGGAATGAAGGCTGGCCGCAGCCTTCATGGCTTCCGGGTCAAGTCCGATGGCCCTGTCGAGCGCTCTGATATTGGCCGGGCGTTCCGAGGGAAAAAAGTAATGGAAAGAGCTGTACGGCTTCGCCAGCGCTGATCCGGTCAACGCATCGTAGTGGGGAATGTTCATCGCGGTGTTCCTTGAGATAGGCGCTGGGGTGATGTTTGAATGAAATAAACGTCACATATCGCTCAGGGTGATGCGGTAAGTGTCCGCGCCTCGTACTCGGCGGTGGAGGTGTGGGTGCGCTCAGCCATCCACTCGTCGAGGTCCTTGATGGCGTAGACCACACAGCGAGCACCGGCCTTGATGAACCGGGGTCCTTGACCGGAGAGACGGTACTTGTTGAGGGTCGAGGCAGACAGGCCGGTATAGGCGGCGGCGTCCTTGACGCGGAGCCTGACGCGGACAGGAGGCTGGGGAGTATTCATGGTGGTGATCCTTCTCGTGAGGTGCTTCCCCGGTCATTTGGGGATGGGCATCTGTGATGTGCGGGAAGGATGAGAGGGCGGGAAAGGAACCGCAATGGGGGGTATGGTCTCGTGGTACAACGCTGAGACCAGCCCGGAATTCTGCGGTCTGTCGCTGACACGCGGTATGGCGAGTGCAACCGGGTTCAGGACGGACCGGCTAAACAGGCTAGGAGTGCGCATTCTCGACCAGCCCAACCAACCGCCGAAGTTCGCGCCAATTCTTTCGTTAAGGCGAGAGACACATCGAGAGACACGGTGTCCCTGCGCAAGATATTGAAATCCTGTCACTTCCTGATGTTGAGATTGGTAGATTGTCCCTAATCCCCCGTTGGGACACAGCCACGAAACGCTCAGGGACACTTGCGAGACATGATGCGGCGAAGGCACCCGCACGCTCGCAGGCTAGGCGGATGGGATTTTGGTGGCGGCGTCCGAGACGTTTGGAGCCGTTGCCGCTGGGGGATGCCTGGGCCGCGATAATCGGCAGCAGCAGGCGCTATTCCCTTCCATGCAGACGCCACTGTGCCATCGTCATAGAGGGCAATTTGCATTTGGACCCCCCTGACCAAGGAGGGTCTCATGATCGACAGGAAGGACGTGCTGGGGAGCTTCCGGCAGGAGCTGGTAAAGCCCCTCGCAGCCTACAGGCCGCCGCGGCTCGCCCCGCTGCCCATCTCGCCATGGATCGCGATGAGCTTGCTTCAGAAGGCCGTCAGGCGCGGCGAGAAGGCACGGGCCATAGCAGCAGCGGCCACCCTGCTGATCGACGCCCCGGACAAGCTGTGGCGTCGTCTCGCTGGTATCGCTGCCGAGGACATCGGGCTCGCCGACATCTGCGCCACGGGTGCCGTGGTCGGCATGATGGCAGGCAAGAGGATGAGGGCGTCTCTCGGGGGAGAATGGCCCATCGCCGCGTGGCTGACACAGCGCCTCTGTGAGGCTCGCACGAGCAGGGCGACGGACGATCTGCTGATGACCGTGCAACTGCTCCCCGGCCTCCAAGGCGAGCGAGAGAGGCTGGCCGACCTGAGCAATCACCACCTGCGCCTGATCCTTCTCGGCACCGACAGCCTGCATGTCCGCGCTCTGGCGTTGCTCTACTTGGCCGGGACGGCAGGTAAGCCCATCGACCACCTTGCATCGCGCCGGGGCGAACCGGCGCTCGCCTTCGACGTGCTCGATGAGCTGGGAACGCCGCTCACCGTGCTGGAACTGGCACGCGAGGGGTATCGCGTCAGCCGCGAACCGCTCTGGCTTCTCATGGGCCTGCTGGCCGCAGAACCGGCAGGGTTCGGGTGCGAGGCCGAGCGTGACGACGACATGCCAACCGAGAACATGACAGGCCCGGTGCCGGGCTGGGCGGTGGACAGCTTCACCCGTGAAGGCAAGCTCGCCATCAGCCGCTTCCTGCACGGGGCCACACCCTACACCCGGTGGCTTCAAGCCCAAGTCGAGCGTCCCCAGCAGCGCACAGTGACCGCCCGCGCCCTCTTCCACGTCGAGGGCGGGCTGTTGCGGAAGCGGTGCAGGTCGGCCCTGAACGATGACCTTCGCGCCACCAACGAGCGGGAATGCCTGGGGATGCCGTCGGAACTGGCCGGGGACACCCTGCGGCTCCTGCGGGATGACCTACCGCGCCTCGACGCCATCAGGGCCGAAATCATGGAGGGCCAGACCCATGCGTGAACACGCACCAAACCCGGATAACTCCAATTTCTTGAGCCCCAACAGGACGCCCAATGACACATGCGGAAACCTAAATGCCAGCAATTGCATCAAGCAAACTTTGTCAGAGGCTCCGGCAGCACAATTCTTGTCTCACGGGCATTCTGGCGAAGGGGCAGTTGAAGACCTTGTCCGCCGGTCAATCGCCGAAAGCTCACGGACAGCCTACCTCTCGGACCTGCGGTTGTTCGCCGAATGGGGCGGCACAATGCCAGCAACACCCGCGATCATCGCGGGGTACATCGCCGCCCATGCGGGCAAGCTGGCGGTTGCCACCATTACCCGCCGCATCGCCACTCTCAGCAAGGCCCATCAAGCAACGGGCATGGAGAACCCCTGTCAATCCGCGTTGGTCAAGGCCACGTTGCAGGGCCTTCGTCGCAAGCACGGCACGGCACAGAAGCAAGCCAAGGCGCTGACGCGGGAGGACCTATTCGCCATCCTCGGCGCCATGGGTGACAGCATGAAGAACACCCGCGACCGGGCGCTGTTGCTCGTCGGCTTCGCGGGCGGGTTCAGGAGGTCGGAGGTTGTGGGGTTGGACGTGGCGGACATCGAGCATGTCCGGCAGGGCATCATCATCACGCTCCGGCACAGCAAGACAGATCAGGAAGGCGCGGGGCGAAAGATCGGCATCCCCCATGGCCGCACCCGTCATTGCCCCGTCGTTGCCATCACCGACTGGCTGACGCGCTCCGGCATCACCGAGGGCGCAATCTTCCGCCCCATCAACCGGCACGGCCAGCTTCAACCCGAGCGCCTGTCAGGTGATGCCGTCTCTGAGGTCATCCGCGAGCGCCTCGCTGCCGCTGGGATCGACCCCAAGGGGTATTCGGGCCACAGCCTCCGGGCGGGCTTCGCCACCAGCGCCGCGCAGGCCGGGGCATCCACCCTGAAAATCCGCGCCCAGACGGGTCATGCCTCCGACGCCATGCTCAGCCGATACATTCGGGATGGGGAGCTTTTTGTGGGGAATGCGGCGGGAAGCCTTCTTTAAAGCAGTGCGAAACATGGTGGAAAAGAAGAAAATGGAACGAAATCGAGGCAGCAACCGTGGTATCTGGGTCGTGGGGCTGCTTCTGTCCCAGCTTCGTCATGCCTGATGGCGGACAAGCTTATTGGAAAGCTCAAAATGAACATCGTGGCATCCAAGGAAATAGAAAAGATCCTGCCTCAGTTGGCAGCACGCCCTTATCCGCAAGTTATTAAGTACATGGGCTCCAAAGCCCGAATTATCGACTTTGTAATTGAAGGGTTGAATAACGCTGATACAGGTGGTGCGATCTGTGATCTTTTTTCGGGGGCAGCCAGTCTGGCGGGGTCCGCAGGCCATCTTCGACCGTTCATCGTGAACGATATTCAAGCTTACTCCCGTGTCATTGCACGATCATATCTACATCGTTTGTCCGACCAAGCTGCAAGCATATCTGGAGATGGGATCTGCAAGCTTGCTCATTCGATTGTTGCGCGCAAAAAAAAACATATCCCGACTGCTGCCCACTATCCAGAGACGACTACTTTAGAAAAATTCAATCAGATTGAATTCGCAAATCGCGAGCTGATCAATTACAAATACGACGACAAATATCATCTATTCTTGAAAAATTATTCGGGCACGTGGTGGTCGGCCGAGCAGTGTGCTTGGATCGACGCCTTGCGAGAGGTGTGCGACGAACTTCTGGAGATGGAAAAAATCAACGAGGGTGACCACTGCATCCTCCTGACGTGTGTGATGCACGCAATGGCGTACTGCGGGCAAGGCACGGGCCACTACGCCCAATATCGTGATGCAAAGACGAAAAGCTCCATGCTGGACATAAACATTTACAGGCAGAAGAGCGTTGAAGCGTATTTCTCAAAAAAATTCGAAAGCATCAAAACATGGAACCGCCGCCACGTAACAGGCAACACGAGGCACCAGTTTTTTGCTTTGGACTATCTTGATGCTCTGAAGAAAATCCCGAAAGAGAGCCTTGTGTATGCCGATCCACCTTACGCATTCGTGCACTACAGTCGCTTTTATCACGCTATTGAGACCTTCGTTCTGTACGACTACCCAAGTTTGCAGATCAAAGGCGGCAAGGTTGTAAAGGGACGGTATCGCGATGCGCGCCACCAATCGCCATTTAGTATTCGCAGTCAAGTCGTCGGAGCGTTCGAAAGCCTTTTTGAAGGCGTGTCTGAAAGCTCCTCGAACCTCGTTCTGAGCTATAGTAATGCTGCACTGTTAGACCTTCCGACGATGATCGAGCTAGCACATGAAACGCTAGGCGCGACGTACTTCGTAGAAGCATTAACCGTCGACCATCAGCACATGACAATGGGGCGAAGAGCCGATCGGATGCGTGATGTCGAGGAAGCCTTACTCATCGCTCGTCGAAAGAAGCGGTTTTAAATTTCATCTGTCAGTTCGCCTTCCGGTAAGCGGCATGTCTGATGAAAAAGCGGCAAGCCAAATCCTCGCAATTTCTCCAGATACGCTGCGCCGTCGGCTGTTGCTTTATTTAGCGACACGATCACGAGTTTGGATGCTCGCTTTTCAGCTGGCCAATAGGCATATTCGAGAAGCTGCGGAAGTGCTTCGCGAATGCATTTTTTCAGCGATCCAGAGGTCTTGATCTCAAAAAACGTGACGGTTCCGTTGGCTTGTACCACTACGTCTATGCTCGTCCCTGCACTGCCCGTTGGCACTTCTGTTCCGACCGCGCCCGAACCGTGAACGTGCGCCAGGTAAGCGAAGAGCGCGTTTTGGATTTGGTTGTGGAGCAATCTTGCCGTCGGCGTTTTTCCATGTCCCCGCCTGGCTACTTCACCCTCTTTTCGAGCAACATGCCCCGGTTTGAATGCAAAAGGTTTCGGCGCCTCTTTTTCTGGATCAGTAACGTCAGGTAATTCGTCGAGGTTGAAAGCATTGCCACCCGACACCCATCCACGGAACTGGACCTCTGTGAGACCAAAAACTCCCTGCAATCCAAGCGAAATGCTCTCATCGACGATATCATTAGTGCCTGACCATCCAGCTTCAGAGAGCTTCAGGCGCAGTAATGAACCGACGAGAGCCCCGAATTCTTGATCGGCTATAAGCGAACGTAGATCGTAGCTAACTTTGTCTTCGTCTGCTGTGACTGAAAAGCCAAGCTCGAATATGTCGTTCTTCAAATTCGAAAAGCTCTTACGCGCAGAAAACTGATCCCTTTTTATCGTGCCTTGACCGGGTCCCGTTGAGCTGTAGACAAATGCTTCAATTAGATCATGGTGACTTAGAATAATCGCAACTAAGACCAAGCCTTTGATAGTGCCTCTGCCACGCTTTTTTGCGGCAACCCATACGGCGGGCAATGTGTCGTCATGAAACGCGGATAAGTTCTTTCGAGCTTGGGCGGCGTCGATCTTGATACTCGCGTAAGTGTCCCACGTGTTCGCGAGAACATCATTCGGGTTGAAATGCTCCAACAATGCCGCGACCTTGTGTGCGCCATGCTTCGTGAGCGAAACCGACAGCTTCTTAAGATTTGTCACTGCTTTCGCCTCCTTTTATCCTGATCTTCGACGCTGGCTGACGCATGGTTGGCTATCACGTGGCAATAGACTAACAAATACCAAATGCGGTCAATTCAACCAAATCGCCGTAGGTTGCGAACCTTCGGCTAGTTCCCAATCACCCAGCCCATCCTGACCAAGGCGCTCCTGAGCGATTTCACCCCTGCCAGACCGCTATTTGAGGGGCTGGGGCGGGACGGCGGGCCGGGTTTCACCTGTGGCGCAGCTCACGGGTCCTGATGAATTTGGACCCGCCCACGGCCTCGCCATCGTGACGGCGCTGCATGGCGCACGACATTGGTGGGGAAACTTGGTGGCGGCCTCAAAGCCCGGTGAACGGGGGCTTCTTGTGTTGGGCGGCCAGCGCGTCGAGCTGCACGGCAACCAGCTCCAGCTCATTGTCCGGCAGCATTCGGGCGGCTGAGTTCACACGCGCCATGAGCTTGGCGCGCTTGCCCTTCTCGGGTGTCTCACCGAAGCCCAGCAGGTAGTCAGGCGTGGTCTCCAGCACCTTGGCGATCTTCGCCAGCATGTCGAGATCAGGTTCGCGCTCCCCGGTGATGTAGTTGGCATACCGGCGCTCAAGTATGCCCACGCGCCGAGCGGCCTGAGCATTCGAGATGCCAAGGTCTACCGCTCGCTGCCTCAGTCTCTCCGTGAAGATTTTCATCGGAACAGGGTGTGCCGACAATTCACTTCATTCCACGCCCATTACGTGCTTACGTCTAGGCACACTAATGGAGTGCGCAGCATGGAGACGGTCGGGAACTGGCTGGCGTGGCTGGCACACGGGGCGGCATGGGTTCAGGTCGTCTGGTTCCTCGCAGCCTGCGCCATCGGTATCCCGTGGATCATCTGGGACGAGATCAGGTTTAAACGCACGGCTCCCAAGCCCGCCGAGGTCGCGGCCTATGCCGACCAGCTCGAAGCCATTCATGGCCCTGACGCGCTCCGCGTCGTCGGGCAGCGCATGTATGACGCCCGCACGAACGGCAACTTCCAGACCCGGCGCTTCCTCAAGGAGGTGTCTGGCGAACTGGTTCGGCGGCTGATGGATCGTCAGCCCGCAGGCACGCCCTAGTCCGCTCCGACATTGAAACCTGACTACACGCTGGAGGAGCGCGAGGGATCGCGTGAAGTCATTCTGCTGGCCATTGGCCAGAAAACTGGTACAAACTGGCCAGAGACCAAGGAGGAGCATCAGCTAACCTCCTGATAAACCTAGGCTTGCCAAATGAGGGGTGCCCTCCCGTAGGGCGCGCCACTCCCCGTTAAGGGTTTATTTCCCAAGACAAAAGACA